>Ga0154798_1109_pt1 | contig 20074 bp, 17 predicted proteins | sample Rifle2008BG16ft_FD_105806 | JGI IMG/M metagenome (GOLD analysis project Ga0154798, IMG submission 105806) | Deltaproteobacteria bacterium RBG_16_54_18 | reverse complement strand
AAAGTCGTGTTCAATCCTTGCCATGCAGGCGGAAGGCGCCGAGATCACCACCATTGAGGGGCTGGAAGATAACGGGAAACTGGCACCCATTCAAAAGGCATTTATTGACCACGGTTCCTACCAGTGTGGCTTTTGTGCCCCTGGCATGATTATGTCAGCACAGGCACTGCTTAACGAGAACCCTCATCCGACAGAGTGGGAGATTAGAGAAGGCATTGAAGGAAATATCTGCCGGTGCACTGGCTACAATAGTATTGTCAGGGCAATTGATGCGACGGCCAAAGGTGCATACAAGGAGGATAGATCATGAATAAATACACCGTAATCAACCCGCCATCGGATTTTAAGGTAATCAACACGCACGTCCACAATATAGACGGCGTTGCGAAGGTAACCGGGAGGGCAACATATACCTTCGACGTGAAACTGCCCAATATGCTCTACGGCAAGATCCTCAGGAGCCCGCACCCCCATGCGAAGATCTTGAACATTGATTACAACAAAGCTCTGCAGCTACGCGGCGTCATCGGTGTTGCGACAGGCAAGGACACCCTCGGCGTCAAGCAGGGTATTTGGCGTCGCTACCAGGATCTCTGCGATGAGCAGATACTTCCCGTCGACAAGGTGCGTTACATCGGTGAGCCCGTGGCGGCAGTCGCCGCGATAACGGAAGAAATTGCGGAACAGGCGCTAAACTTGATTGACATCGACTATGAGGTCCTCCCCGCGGTCTATGAACCGATGGAGGCGATCAAGAAGGATGCACCGGAAATACATGAAGGCTTCGAGCGTAATATTAACGTTACCCGGCATATCGAGTGGGGGGACGTGGAGGAGGCCTTCGAAGAGGCAGAGTATATACGGGAAGATTGGTTCAAGTGTGGTGGGCAGGCCCATATGTGTATGGAGACCCGTGCGGCAGTATCGGACTATACCCCTGACGGGAAGCTCACCATTTACCATTCCAATCAATCTCCCTATTACATGCAGGGACTCATGGCCGGTGTTCTCGGGATGCGGGAGGGGGATATTCGTATCATCTCTACCTATGTCGGCGGCGGTTTCGGCGGCAAGTTTGAGCTCGACGGGGCAATCTTCTGCAGCGCGGTGCTCTCTAAAAAACTCTTCAGGCCTGTCAAGATCGTCTTCACGAGGGAAGAGGACTTCATCGCGACGAAGCGCCGGACCCCCATGTTTTACTACGTGCGGACCGGGGTGAAAAAAGACGGGACCTTCTGTGCCAGAGAGGCCAAGGTATTTACCAACGGCGGCGCCTACACCGGTATGGGTGCAACAGCCCTTTACCTCACCGGTTTCTTCCACTCCTTCCCATACCGATGGCCGGGCTACCGCTATGACGGTTACCGGGTTTATACGAACACTCTCCCGTCCACCTCGATGCGTGGTTTTGGTGCCCCTCAGGCCATGTGGTGTTCAGAGCAGCAGATCGAATGGATTGCCGCCGATCTTGGTCTCGACCCCATTGACATGAGACGGAAGAACTCCCACTATGAAGGCTATGAGGTGCCGGGGCAGGCGACGATCGCGAGCTGCGGCATTGATCAGTGCTACGACGAGATCAAAAAATGGATCGCGAGCAAGGGGAAATTGCCCCCTAACCGGTCCATCGGCCTCTCTGCCTGCGGCTTTATGTCCGGCGGTATCTTTAATTGGTTTGACACCCCCTACTCTTTCTCTTCAGCAGTCGTCACCATCAATCAGGATGGAACGGTAGAATTGCATGTAGGCGCCCAGGAGATCGGTCAGGGGTCCAATACCACCATGGCCATCATCTGCGCAGAGACGTTGGGTGTTAAGATCGAGGATATCAAGGTACACTCGGGCGACACGGACCACTGCCCTCCCGACCTCGGTGCATGGGGCTCCAGGCAGACCCTTATGTCCGGCAATGCCGTAAAGATGGCGGCAGAAGACGCAAAAAAACAACTCCTGGAGTTTGCGTACGCTCAGTCCGGGCTTAATATCGTATACGACCTTGATATCAAAGACAGATGGGTACATGCGATTGCCCGTCCGGAAAGGGGCTATGACTACGGTGAGCTGGTAAAGAAGGCCCTCCGCGGTAAGGACGGTCAGCGGATCGTCGGCAGGGGTTATTACACGCCTCACCGAAAAGGCATGATCTCTCCTGCATACAGCTACATGCTTCAAGGAGTCGAGGTGGAAGTCGATGAGGAGACAGGCAAGATCAAGCTCGTCGACACTATGACGGCCCACGACTGTGGACAGCCTATCAACCATCTCGGCTTGATCGGTCAACTCGAGGGTGCTTTCTCTATGGCTGCCGGCTACGGCTACCTGGAGTACATGCCGTATGAAGACGGCAAGCTGATGAACCCGAACCTGGTGGACTATAAGATGATCCGGGCTACTGAGATGCCTCCCGCGAATATCGCTGAGATTGATACGTACGAGCCAGAGGGACCATACGGTGCTAAGGAAGCAGGAGAAGGTCTCACCAACCCGACCGCTGCGGCCATCGGCAACGCCCTTTTCCACCGCTTCGGCATACAACTGAAGGAATGTCCAATCAGACCGGAGATGATTCTGAATGGCCTGAAGGAAAAGGCAGGGCAAGATAAGGCAGCGGGAAAAGATAAACCAGGGAAGAAGAAATAATTTAAGGAAGGAGAGGGATACCATGGGCGATCCAATAATATGTCCTGTATGCGGCAAAAAAGCAAAAACAGGGAGTGCCATAGATTGTGCCAGGCATATGTTCGGCACGGGTGACAAACCGCATCGACAATGGGTAGATGCGCAGGGCTTGTCATTTATTGATCTTCTGATTGAACAGGCAACGACGCCGGGAAATAAGAGTTATGAATTACTGGCCGAGTACATCGAGAAGGATGCCCAGAAAAAGGCCGCCGAAAAGAAGGGTTAGCAAGAGAGTGTTAACAGAGAAATAAGAGGAGGAAAAATGCTGATAGAGGGAAAGTTTACCGTGAAGGCGCCGATAAAAAAACTGTGGGACATGCTCCTAGAACCGGAGACGTTAGGGGCCTGCGTGCCTGGTGCCGAGAAGATCGAGAAAATCGATGACAAGACGTATGACGCCGTCGTGAAGCAAAGGGTAGGTCCCATCAAGGTCAAGCTCTCTTTCCGGAGCGTGCTGACGAAGGTTGAGCCGCCTACCCATCTGGAGCTCGAGGGCGAAGGAGAGGACGTGACCAAGCTCGGCCACATCAAGCAGAAGACGGTGGTGGACATGAAAGAAGTCGGCGGTGGTGACGTCGAGGTCTCCTACAAGGCGGATGTCAATATGGTAGGGAAGCTCGCCATGTTCGGCGACCGCATCATGCGGGCCAAGGCGAAACAGGTGGAACAAGAATTTACCAAGGCCCTACAGGAAAAGCTGAAGGGTGTCGCTTAGCCGCTATATTAACTTTATTCATATCGGTAAAGACTAATAGGGGCACTGAATGATATTTCAGTGCCCCTTGTCGTAAAATGATGCGCGCGCTTTTCTTTCTTGACTTGTCAAGCAGATTTGATAGACTTGCCCTGTTACGGTTTGTGACATGATCACGGTCCCATCGTCTAGTGGCCTAGGACATCGGCCTCTCACGCCGAAAACACGGGTTCGAATCCCGTTGGGATCACCAAGAACTCACAAGGGTGCTGCGGTACGAGGTTGAAGGTGCGGATACAACTGCTTTTTCTCTTCGTGATCGGAATAATCGTTACCTCCGGCGTCTTCGCGCAGGAAACCGATGTCTCCCTGCTCAAGGAAAAAATCCTCCAGCTCCAAAATTTCAACCCCCTCGGCATTCGTACCCTTGTTGCCTGCTCCAAGGTGACGGATTATGGTTCGTATGAACCGCTCCCTGATAACAGGGTGAAGGCGGGGGATGTAATTTTTTTCTATTTTGAGCCGCAGAATCCATCTACGAACAAGACAGGTGATAAATATGAGATCTGGCTCTCCGAGGACATGATGGTCTTCTCCGAAAAGCAGCAAGAAGTCTTCAAAAAAGAAAACACCCTCGATATCCATTACAAAACCAGCGTACCCCGCCTCGACATCTATGGCGTCAATCAATTGACCTTAACCGCCATTTCCCCCGGCAAATATCAATTTCAGATGATCCTCTACGATAAGATTAAGGGGGAGCGGGCCACGGCAACATGGGCCTTTGAGGTGGTACCGTGACAATTTTGGGCCATGGCGTGGACGCGTGACGACATAAGTTTTCCGGTACGCGCTCCATTCATCACCATTTTTTCTCTAACAGCTTGTTTTCAAAAGATAATCCTGGCAAGCGCGACAAGTGTCCTTTTTCTCGAAAATCGGCACCCAAAATGCTATAAAGAAAGGGCCAAATGAGCGCGAGGAGATAGTTTTGAGCAACGGAGAAGAGGCGAAATATAATGTTACTTTTTTAGGCCCTACCCAGAATAACCTGGAGCACGTGACTAAATTGGCGAGCGGGCTGAAAGAGCGCTTTAAGCTCTCGGATGAGGTCGTCACCAGGATGATGCGGATGGCGCCGGTGATCATCAAGAAGGGGGCGACCGCGGCAGAGGCCGAGCGTTATAAAGTAGCCCTCGAAGCCATGGGGGCGCGGGTCAACGTGGTACCGGCCAAGGTTATGCCGCGCGAGGACCCTGCGCCTGTACAACGCACGGACGAGGGTCCCTCGCCTCTCGATCGTGAACCGCAAGTCATCCCCGTGAGGGCAAAAACCCCTCCCCTTGTCGAGAACGCGGCACTGCCGGAGCAAACAGCGCCAGAGATGGTAACCTGCCCCCAGTGTGGTTTTGGGCAGTCGGCGACTGATGAATGCGTCAAGTGCGGCGTGATCATCTCAAAATTTATGAAATATCAAGGAGAGGTCAAGGAAACAACAGAAGAAGGGGTAGACACCGTCCTCCCTCTCCCTGCCGCCGGAACTCCGGCACAAGGTGACCAAGCCCAACCTCGGAGAATTATCGGTTCCCCGATTTCGGAACCGACCGGTTCTACCCCCTGGGAGGAGATGGCGAGCCTCGGTTTTATAACCGCCCTGTTCCGGACCATGAAGGAAGTGCTCTTCTCTCCTAAAGCATTTTTTAGCAGGATGCCTGTTGATAAAGGGTTCTCCAGCCCCCTCTTCTATGGGGTAATCATCAGTTTTTTGGGGACGACGGTTGGACTGCTTGCCCAATATGCCCTGTCGGGTTTTACCGGAAGTACTGCTCCGGGAGGGGCGGGTATACCGGGTGTAGGGGTATCCTTGTTTCAAACCGCCTTTCTCATCATCTATGCCATCGCTCTTCCCATACTACTCGTTATTGGCTTCTTTATCGCCAGCGGGATATTCCATGTCTGTCTCTTGATCGTAGGGGCAGGTAAACGCGGTTTTGAGGCTACTTTCCGGGTGGTTGCCTACACCACGAGCTCCCAGGTCTTCGCGCTGATACCCTTCGTGGGCGGTATCATTATCACCATTTACAATCTTGTCCTGTGGACTATCGGCTTCCGACAGGTGCACCGCACCACCACGGGGAGGGCGTTTGTCGCCGTGTTACTCCCCATGGTGATTATAACATTCTTTATTGTCTTAATCGTTCTTGTCGTCATCATCCCGCTTATCTTCTCGCAAGGGCAGATGACGCAACCTCAACCGCCGAGCTTCGAGTAATGTGCACCGAAAAAGCTTTTTAATCTTCCAGAAGATCAGGGAGCATATCGATCAAGAGTTTCTTGTCGATCTCCCATACACTCCGCATCAACTCCTTGATCTTGATCCAGGGGACGGTCATATCTTTTGTCTCCTGGGTCAAACGCTCCAGGAGGGCCTTCTTCCCCTTGACGCGTAAGAGCTCCTCCATGGTCTTCTGGACCTTGCGCATCTCTACGTCGGGGTTTTTTATTTGCTCTTCTAATTGTTGAAGCAGCCCTTCGATCCTCCCCTCTTCACCGCGCTGGGATACCTCCCCCAGGGCCTCTTCGATGGTTGTCTGGACCTTTTCCAGGTCCTTCTTTTCCTTATCCAACTCGTTCAGCAGCTCATGGATCTCCTTTTTGCGCACGTCTTTTTTTCGCTTCCGCTCGCGCACCGCTTCACGCGGCTGCATCTCAATCGATATCTGCGGGGAGGGTGCAGGTATCTCGTGTACCAGTGGCGGCAAGAGTGAAGGCTCGGGCGTTATCGCTTGGTCTGTTCCCTGCGGTGCGGCTTGCGGTAACACCACTTCCTGCATGCCTCCCTTGCTTACCGTGTTGATAAATTCCGCCTCATCGATCCCCTTGCCATCCTCGCCGAGGAACTGTGACACTTCCAGGGCTTCTTCCAGAATGGTCCTCGCCTGCTCCAGATCAACCTTAAAAGAGGCCTTGCTCTTACCTTTGAGATCGAGTTCTTCTTCCCACATCCGTTCCTCGCGACGCCGCGAGCCTACTTCGTCAAACCTGCTGAGAATCGGCGAGCCTTCTCCGTACATCCCCTTGATGGTCGTCCTCACCTCCTTCTTCCATTCGAGAAACTTCGGGTGCTGATGATCGATCCCCTCATACTTCATGGTCTCGATGTCACCCATGAACTTCTGGAGTTTCTGTTTGTCGCTCTTTCCCGGCATGATTAGTGTTTAAAGGCCCTTTGACCGGTAAATACCATGGTGACCTGTGGATCGGCCTCGTTACAGGCCTCGATGGACTCGAAGTCCCGATCCGATCCCCCGGGGTGGACTAGTGCCGTTACCCCCTCCTTGATCCCGACCTCTACCCCGTCGCGGAAGGGGAAGAAGGCATCGGAGATCATGACGGCCCCCTTGATACCTCCCCGTGCCTTCTTAGTCTCGTTATCTATCTCCTGTTTCTCTCCGCTGTCTCTTTTCCCCGCCGCTATCTCTTGTTCCAGTTGCTTGTACGGGATACCATGGCGCCGAAAACAGAGGGCGTCGGCATATTTGGTATAGGCCTTGAAGACAGCGATTTCCGCCACCCCCACCCGGTCCTGTTCTCCCGTGCCGATGCCGACGGTTATCCCGTCTTTTACATAGAGCACGGAATTAGAGGTCACCCCCTGCTCAACGCACCAGCCAAAGAGCATATCCTCATATTCAGCCTGGGTGGGGAGGCGCTCGATATGGTACTCCTTGCCTTTATAGGTGGCGACTGCCGGCTTAAAGTCCTGTGCGCTCGTAACGGCATTGAGCGGCGATTGCTGGACGATAATCCCCCCGTCGATGAGGGATTTAAAATCGACAAATCTACGCGTTCGATAGCCTTCCAGGGCCTCCATGCGACCTATCCGGATGATCCGCAAATTTTTTTTCGTTCGTAAGATCTCCAGGGCCCTTTCTTCGTAGTCCGGGGCAACCACTACCTCCAGGTAGTTTTTACCCATCAACTCGGCAGTTGCCTTGTCAATCGGACGATTAAAGGCGGCGCACCCGCCGAAGGCGGCGATCCGGTCGGCCTTGTTCGCCCTGTCATAGGCCTCGACCAGGGTCTTGCCGTATGCCACACCGCAGGGATTGTTGTGTTTCATAATGGCCGCCGCCGGTTTTTTGGTGAGGAACTTCAAGATATTCATGGCATTGTCGGCATCGGTCAGGTTCGTCTTCCCCGGATGTTTGCCCGACTGTAACATGTCCTCTTCGGTAATGGCGCTGACCAAGCCGTTGCCCGGTTCGATAAAGCGGCAATCGCCGAGGACAAGATTGCCGTTGACCAGTTCATAGAGGGCAGCCTCCTGCCCCGGGTTCTCGCCATACCTGAGCCCTTTTTCAATGAGCTCGCCGGTGCCCTCATCGGGGATCTTCCAGGCGCGCTTGCGATATACGAGAGTTTGCTTGCCAAATTGGATCACCATCTCCGGGGGAAAGTGATCGTCCATAACGGTTTTGTATGCCTGCTTAAAATCCTTCATCTTCGTTAAACAACCTCCTCATACTTATGTATATGACTCCCATCGGGACGGCGCCGCGCTGCCCGCTCTTTTCGACGGCACCCGCATCTTTAGCCGCTTACTTTTCCTTCCCGCCGACGACCTTCCTGAGAAAGGGCTCAAAGAGGTCAATAGGTATCGGGAAGAGGGTGGTTGAGTTGTTTTCCGCCGCGACCTCGCGCAGGGTCTGCAGGAACCGCAACTGCAAGGCTATGGGATGTTTCTCGATGATAAGAGCGGCGTCGGCGAGCCTCTGGGCTGCCTGGTATTCACCCTCGGAGTTAATGACCTTGGCCCGCCGCTCCCGCTCGGCCTCGGCCTGTTTCGCCATGGCCCGCTGCATCTCCTGCGGAAGGTCGATGTGCTTGATTTCCACCATGGATATCTTGATTCCCCAGATATCGGTCTGCTTATCGAGGATGCCCTGGAGCTTGTGGTTGATCTTTTCCCGCTCCGCCAGGATCTCGTCGAGTTCCGCCTGCCCTACGATACTGCGAAGCGTCGTCTGGGCCAGTTGACTCGTGGCATAGAGATAATCCTCCACCTGGACTACCGCGTCCTGTGGCGACATCACGCGAAAATAAATCACGGCATTGACCTTGATAGAGACATTGTCCTTGGTGATAACGTCCTGGGGGGGGACATCAAGGACCACGGTCCTTAAAGTAATCCTCACCATCTTTTCGATGCCGGGGATGATTAAGAAAAGCCCCGGACCCCTGGCCCCCACGAGCCTGCCAAGGCGAAAGATAACACCCCGTTCATACTCCCGGCATACCTTGACGGCAGAGGGCAATATAAAGACAATAAAAATACCTATGATAATTATCCATGCATACATAGTATTCCTCCTTACGTTAATTTATTTTTATATCTTTGACACTTTTACCTTCATGCCTTCCATTTCCTGTACCCGTACCTTCTCACCGGCCTTAATTTTCCTCTCCGCGATGGCGCTCCAGAGTTCACCGCGTATCTCCACGACCCCTTCGGGATCCAGATCAGTCGTGACGACCCCTGATGAGCCGATGAGCCCCTCCTTGCCGGTGGTCGGGCGGCGGCGGTGGGCGCGTACCACCATAGTCAGGGCAAAAAGAAAAAAGGCCGCGCTGACTACGACCACCGGAAGGATCACTCTGAAAAATGAGATCCTGAGGAATTCGGCCGGACTATCGATGAGCATGACAGAACCCAAGAGGATGGATATCACCCCTCCAATGGAGAGGATGCCATAGCTGGTAATCTTGATCTCGGCGATGAACATGACGATCCCCAAGAGGATCAACGCAATCCCGGCGTAATTGATCGGGAGCGTCTGAAAGGAGAAGAAGGCCAAGATGAGACAAATTCCGCCGATGACACCGGGGAAAATCGCCCCGGGCCGACTGAATTCTGCAAGGAGTCCAAAGACACCGAGCATGAACAGTATATACACGATGTTCGGATCGGACAAAATGGAGAGAAGCTTGTCCCGAAAGGACATCGGTATGGTTTTGACCCCGACCCCCTTTGTCGCAAGGGTCAGTACCGTTCCGGGCGCGATCGCTATCTTCCTGCCGTCTATCTTGCCGAGGAGATCTTCCAGGCTGGGTGAGATAAGGTCAATGACGTGCAACCGCAGGGCCTCATCCTCATGCACCGAAACGCTCTCCCGCACCGCCTTTTCCGCCCACTGCTCGTTTCTCCCCCGCTGCTTGGCGATGGTCTTGATATAGGCAACGGTGTCGTTGAGGATCTTTGCCTCCATCGTTTTGTCTATCTTTTCACCCATATTGACGGGGTGGGCGGCGCCGATATTGGTCCCCGGCGCCATGGCGGCGACATGCCCGGCCAGGGTGATAAAGACCCCGGCAGAAGCAGCCCGGGAGCCGCCTGGCGCCACGTACACAATGACAGGAAGCCGTGCACCGAGGATACGTTTGACAATGGTGCGCATCGACTCCATGAGCCCCCCGGGCGTGTCCAGCTGGATCACCACACAAATAGCCCCCTCCCGCTCGACCTTATCAATGCCCTTAACGATATATCCGGCAGTGGCAGGATTGATGGTCCCATCGACCTTGAGGAGATAGATACCCGTGCCCTCTGCAGAGGCAGACGTGATGAGTGCCGTAACGAATAACAACGCGAGCACTATTTTTTTCAACACGTTCCCTCTCAGCACTTTCTCTTTCAACGGCGCCTCAATGCGGATTTTGTTCGATTTTGTGAATTGTACCGTTCCCACGGCCGGCTGTCAACTGCGAAGCCGGTAGCGAAAAAGGAGGGTAGCTGCCAACAGCGACCCCAGTATACACTCACGACCGACTATTTTGTGATAGTATATGCTTAACGCTTAGAGAACGCTTAGAGAACAATTGACTTTTTATTTTATGATGTTATACTTAAACATTTAAGTAAATACGATCTCTCAGGAGTGCAATTATCGTGATTACGGGGCAATTAATGGAGGCGATGAAACAGGCCGCTAAGGAGAAAGATAAAGCGAGGCTTTCAATTATCCGCTTGGCCGTGGCAGCTGTGCAAAACAAAGCCAAAGATTTGCGCAGGGAATTATCCAAGGAAGAAGAGATCCAGGTCATTTCGGGATTGATAAAAAAAGGTAAGGAATCCATCGAGCAGTTTAAGGTCGGCCAGCGAGATGACCTGGTGGCAAAGGAGGAACGAGAGTTGGAAGTCCTCCAGGCCTTTCTTCCCCTACCGCTGACTCCCGAGGCATTAGAGGTTGAGATAGCCAAGGCCGTAGAGGAGTCAGGGGCCACCGCCCTGCCAGATATAGGTAAGGTAATGAAGATCCTCATGCCCCGCATCGCCGGCAGGGCTGACGGGAAGGCGGTCAACGAGCTGGTTCGTAAGCGGCTGGCAGGATAGCTGATCGGGAGCTCCGTTGTTACGCAGCGGAAACCACCGTCGTCGTGATGGTACCTAGCACCGTATTTGCTCAGGGGGTAGCACCGAAGATACCAGAGGAAATCGCTCGGGAAATGGATGCCCACACACTCTCCTCGCTCGAGTACCATGAGATCGTGAGCCTCCTCAGGGGATTTGCCGCTTCGGACCTGGGGAGGAGGGAATGTGAGCGGCTCCGTCCCCTCACCGATCCCGTTGCGGTGGAGCGGCTTCTCGCCGAGGTAACCGCCCTGAAGGAAGTCATCGAGGGAGGAACTGAGCTACCCCTGGCGGGGATCGTCGACCTCGATTCCATCCTTGAGAGGGCACGCGTGGAGGGGGCCATACTCCCGCCGCACGATTTGTTGGCGGCGGCGGTCTCTGCTCGTGCCTCCCATGCCCTGAAGCGTTTTTTCCGCGGCCTGGACGAGCGATATTCCTCCCTCAAGGGGATAGGAGAGGCATTCGCCGCCCCGAGCATATTGTTTCAGGAGATCGAGCGTGCCATAGCACCAGCGGGCGAGATCTATGATGCCGCCAGCCCCGAACTCAAGGCGGTCCGCCGGGAGATGAAACGGGTGAGGGAGGTCATCCAGGAAAGGCTGGAGGCCCTCTTGCGCCGCACGGAGCTAAAGGACGTCCTGCAAGACGAAGTGATCACGCAACGCAACGGCCGATCCGTGATCCTGATCAGGGCCGATGGCAAGGGGCGGCTCAAAGGGATCGTGCATGACGCATCGCAATCCCGCGCGAGCCTCTATGTCGAGCCCCTGGAGGTCGTTGAGCTCAACAATGAATTAAATGTCCTTGTGAGAGAAGAAAAAGAAGAGGAGGAAAAGGTCCTTGGAAGGCTGAGTGACCTGGTCAGGGGGCTTCATGGCGAACTGCTCAGTGACGCGGCCCTGCAGGGGAGGGTTGATGCCATCTCCGCCAAGGCCCGCTTGAGTTGCTATCTGCACGGCATCCCCCCCCGGTTAAATACCGAGGGGCGGGTACGGCTCATGGCCGCGAGGCACCCCCTCCTGGTACAGGCCGCGTTGGAAGGCCGGGGTGGCGAGGTAGTCCCCATTGATCTCACCCTCGACCGGAATCAACGGATACTCGTCATCAGCGGGGCCAATACCGGAGGGAAGACCGTTGCCCTGAAGACCCTGGGCCTCTTATCCTTGATGGCGCAGGCGGGCTTGCACATTCCCGCTGCCGCAGACAGCGAGCTGACGCTCTTTACGGAAATTTTCGCCTTTATCGGGGATGCGCAGGATCTCCAGGCGCACCTGAGCACCTTTTCTTCCTTTGTCCAGTGGCTCAATCGCGTACTGGCAGGTATTGACCATACCGTCCTGCTCCTCATTGACGAGATAGGGGTCGGGACAGAGTACTCCCAGGGTGCGGCACTGGCCATGGGGCTCTTGGATTACCTCCGGGAGCGGGGGTGCTATGCAGTGGTTACCAGCCACTTCAACCCCCTCAAGGCCTATGCCTACCGTCACGAGGGGGTGGTCAATGTGGCCGTGGAGTTCGACCAGGACACCTTGCAGCCGACCTATCGTCTCCTCTACGGGAGGCCGGGGACGAGCCAGACCCTCCTGATCGCCGAGCGATTGGGGCTTGCGAAAGAAATCCTGGCAGGTGCACGGGGCTATCAGGACGAGGTACACGGCCAGCTCGAAGAGCTCATGGGGAGGCTGGAACACCTGCACCACGACCTCGAGGTTGAGCGGGCCGAGACGAGCCGGTCACGAGAACGGGCCGCGCGGGAGCACGAGCGCGTACGGCACGCTGCCGAAGAGATCCGCGCGAGAAAGAAGCGGATCATCGACAAGGCCGAGGAAGATGGCAAGAGAATCATCCATACCCTGGAGGCACGTCTCCGCGAGGTCTTGAAGAAGGCGGAGGAGGGGAAAGGTGCACCCTCCGCGTTCAAGGGTGAGGTCAAACGGATACAGGCGGATTTTAAGGGTCACTTTATTCACGAGCGGCCGCGCGCCGGCGGCGGGGAACTCTCCGAGGGGGATTGGGTGGAGGTCATTTCCCTCGGCAAAGAAGGGGTGGTGGAGGGACTTTCGCCTGATCTCGCGCGGGCAGAGATTTCCCTCGGCGGGATCAGGGTCAAGGCTCCGTTGGAGGAGTTACGATTAATTTCCCATGGCACGGAGACGGGAAGGCAGGGCAGACAAGCGGTGGCCTATCACGCCTCGGTTGCGACCTCGGAACGGGCGATGTACAGCGAACTGAATGTGATCGGCCTCAGGGTAGAGGAGGCCCTCCCCCAGGTGGATAAGTTTCTCGATGACGCCCTCATGCAGGAGCATGACCGCGTCCACATCATCCACGGCATCGGCTCCGGCAGGCTGCGGGAGGCAATCCAGGGTCACCTGAAGGGGCACCAGTGGGTCCGGGGGTTCCGGGGTGGGGAACTCAATGAAGGCGGGCTGGCGGTAACAGTTGTTGAATTGCGCTAAGGTGAGAACATAATGGCTGGGTTAATCCCCGATAAGACCCTCGAAGAGATCAGGGAACGGGCAGATATCGTCGAGGTGCTCTCCGACCATCTGACCCTCAAAAAGGCAGGGAGGGACTATAAAGGTCTGTGCCCCTTTCACAATGAAAAGACCCCCTCCTTTATGGTGAGTCCCGAAAAACAACTCTTCCACTGTTTCGGGTGCGGGGCCGGCGGCAATGTCTTTACCTTCCTCATGAAGTATGAGCAGATCTCCTTTGCCGAGGCGGCACGGTCGCTGGCCCAGCGGTACGGGGTTCGGATCCCGGAGGTCCAGACGACGAGCCGAGATCAGCGCCGTGAGCAGCTACTGATGATCAACGTCGCGGCGCAGGAATTTTTCCTCCGCCAGCTCAGAGAAGAAGCCGGGGGGGAGACCGCGAGGTCGTACCTTGTCCACCGGGGAATCACGAGGCCGCTGTGGGAGGAATACGGCATCGGCTATGCGCCCTCGCGTTGGGATGGCCTCACGAGCTATTTCAAAAGCAAGGCGATATCGGCACAAGGGGCAGAGGCCCTGGGACTCATTATCCCCAAAAAAGGGGGGTGGTATGACCGGTTTAGGGGGAGGATCATCTTCCCGGTCAACGATCTGCAGGGGAGGATCATTGGGTTCGGGGGGAGGGTGCTGGGAGTGGACGAAGAGCCAAAGTACCTCAACTCCCCCGACTCACTTTTGTATAAGAAAGGAGCGAGCTTTTATGGGCTCAATGTCGCTCGTTCACACATCCAGCGAGAAGGAGGAAAGGTCTGTATCGTGGAGGGGTACTTTGACCTCCTCAGCATGGCGCAACACGGGATTAAGAACGTGGTCGCCGTCCTCGGTACCGCCTTGACGCCCGACCAGGTCGGTCTGGCGCGCAGATTCGGGAAGGAGTTTTTCCTCCTCTTTGATCCCGATGAGGCGGGTGTCAAGGCGGCAATGAGGGGGCTGGAGCTCTTTATTCAGGAAGATGCCTTTCCCACGGTCATCCCCCTGCCCGACGGACTCGACCCGGACGGCTATTTTCAAAAAAAGGGAGGAACACCCCAGGCCCTCTGGTCGCGGGCGGTGCCGGGAGTGGAGTACGCGATGGATATCTTACTCAAAGGGTATGACCTGGCCGTCGTGGAAGGGCAGGCGCGGGGAGTAGAGGCGGTTCTCCCCTTCCTCCTCCAGATTAAGGATGGGGTGCGCCGAGACCTTTATCTTCAGCGGCTGGCAGAAAAGACAAGAGTAAAAGAAGAGGAGGTGCGTGCGGCTGCCCTTGGCATGCGCACCAAGCGCGCGCGGGTCGGCGCGCAACCGGTGTCGCCCACGGCGCTCCGGCTATCGACGGAAAAAAAACTGGTACAGATGATGATGCAGTATCCAGAGGTTATCCCCCTCGTCGTAGAAGGGGGAGGAGTTGAAGGTTTCGAGGACAGGACACTCCGGTCCATCGCCGAATTAGTGATCCAAGATGTACAGCGCCACGGTATATTTTCCTTGGAAAGGCTCACGCCACTTCTGGAGGCGCAGGGAGTAAGCGAGATGGCTTTTGCGATGGCCTTTCACGAAGAAGAGTTGGAAGAGGGAATGGCGCCGAGGATCGTTGAAGACTGTCTGCGTCAGATCAAGATGAGGGCGCTGAAACGGCAAATGGCGGGGCTCAAACGAAAGATCAAGGAGGCGGAGGCAAAAGGGGATGAGGCATTACTCCATTCGCTTTTTTTAAGCATGAAGGCCCTGGGGCCGCAGCTCAACAAGCTTCAGAGAGAGGGATTGAAGGGTGCGTCGTAACACCCTGGGCCAAATGAAGAACGACGAAAGAATTCTCGCGGGAGAAAGGAGAGAGGCCTTGAAAGAAGAGGGCGTTTTCGATTTTGACGAGGTTGAAGAGGTGGTGGATTCGAACCAAGTCTCTTCGGAGCAGCTGGAAGACATGCTGACGATGTTCAACGAGATGGACATCGAGGTAATAGAAGAAGAGGAAACGACGAGCACCCAAAAGGTGGACGATGAGTTTACCGAAGAAGAGCGGGTCGAAGAGATCGAGGATATCGATCTCATCGGCAGGACCAGTGATCCCGTGCGGTTATACCTCCGCGAAATGGGACGGGTATCCCTGTTGACCCGCGAGGGGGAAGTTACCATCGCCAAAAAAATAGAGGAAGGGAAGAAAGAGATTATCAGGGTCATCCTCAATTGCCCCATGACGGTGAAGGAAGTGCTGAATATTGGGGAAGGTATTCGCCAAGGGAGTATAGAAATCAGAGATATAACTAATGAGGTTGAGGACGACGAAGGGTATGCCGGGGAGAAGGAGTTTTATGAGGAACGGACGCTGGGGATCATAAACCGCGTCAGACGCCTGGATGATGATATTCGAAAGGTAAAGGCCAAAGGAGCAGCGGGAGAGGAGAAGCTGAGAAAAAAGCACGAAGAGATGGTTACCCTCCTTACCCAGATAAACCTCAAAGAGTTACAGATCGAGGCCATTGTCGATAAAATGAGGGGGTTAGTTCGCAAAATTGCAAAGGTAGAACAGGAGCAGGCTGCGTCTGGCCGGAGGATGGGGGTGCCGGTACCGAAGTTGCGTTCTTTTATCCGAGAGATACAACGTGATCCCGGTAAGAAGAAGGCCTTTTTTAAGCAGAAGAGGCTTAACGAAGAACACTTCGTGGAGCTCGCCAAGGGTGTGCGCAATGCCTATCGCAAGATCCAGCGTATCGAACAGGAGGCCGGCCTTGACGCACATGAATTGAAAAAGGCCATAGAAGGTATCCGCCGCGGCGAGATCATGGCCAAGGAGGCAAAGAACGAATTGGTTAGGGCAAACCTGAGGCTGGTGGTGAGTATTGCCAAGAAATACACCAATCGAGGGCTACAGTTTCTGGATCTCATCCAGGAAGGTAACATCGGGCTCATGAAGGCCGTGGATAAGTTTGAGTATGCGCGCGGCTATAAATTCAGTACCTATGCCACGTGGTGGATTAGGCAGGCCATTACGCGGGCGATAGCCGATCAGGCGAGGACCATCCGCATTCCGGTGCACATGATCGAGACCATCAATAAATTGATCAGGACATCACGCTATCTCGTGCAGGAACTGGGACGCGAGCCGCACCCCGAAGAGATCGCCGCGAGGATGGAACTCCCCGTGGATAAGGTGCGCAAGATCCTCAAGATAGCCAAAGAGCCCATCTCGCTGGAGACCCCGATCGGGGAGGATGAAGATAGCCATCTGGGGGATTTCATCGAAGACAAAAAGGCCATTTTGCCGGGGGAGGCCATCGTTACCAAAAACCTCGTGGAGCAGGTGCAAAAGGTCTTATCGACCCTTACCCCGCGTGAAGAAAAGGTATTACGCATGCGATTTGGCATCGGGGAAAAATACGATCACACACTGGAAGAGGTAGGGCAGGATTTTTCCGTCACCAGGGAACGTATCCGCCAAATTGAGGCCAAATCTCTGCGCAAATTGCGCCATCCGAGCAGGAGCAAACAATTAAAAAGCTTTGTGGATAATTAAAGGATTTCCCCCCGGATTTTCCCTACGAGTCGCTCGCAGATGGAAGGGAGGGGTATTTCTTCCTGTCTTCCATCTGCCATGTCCCGGAGAATCGCCTTTCCCGCGCGCTGTTCATCCTCGCCGAGGATCAACACATAGCGCGCGCCGCTTTTGTCAGCGCGGCGCATCTGCGCCTTGAGGCCTCGCCCCTCATAGTCCGTCATCGTCCGCACCGCGGCGCGGTTCAGGGTATAGCTTATGCGAAATGCCTCCCGCTGAGGCTCTTTTCCCAAGGCGGCGATGAAGAGGGACGGTCCGGAAGAGAGGCCTTCATCCGGTACGATGAGCAACAGACGTTCCATGCCGACGGCAAAGCCGATACCCGGGATATCCGGTCCCCCCAATGCCGTGACGAGTCCATCGTATCTTCCGCCGGCGGCCACGGTGTTTTGTGCTCCTAAGCCGTCGGCAATCACCTCAAAGGTCGTCTTGGTGTAATAGTCCAGGCCGCGTACCATCATCGGATTTACTTCGTATGACATCTCGAGGAGCTCTAAATAATCCCGCACGGCGGAAAAATGCTCGGCGCATTCCGCGCACAGATCGTCACTGATAAGCGGCGCTTTTGTCATCACCTCCCGGCAGCCTTGTACTTTACAGTCAAAGGAACGCAAGGGGTTTTGGTCCATCCGCCTGCGGCAATCCTCACAGAGCTGCGGGAGATGATCCTTGAGAAAAACCCGCAACTTCTCCTTAAACGGGAGGCGGCATCGGGAACAGCCCAGAGAGTTGATCTGTAAGACGCAGCGAGCAGCGTCCACACCGGCAAGATAGTGCATCACGATGGCCATGACCTCGGCATCTATAGCGGGTTGCGAGATGCCGAAGACCTCCGCGTTGATCTGATGAAACTGGCGCAATCTCCCTTTTTGCGGCCGTTCATGTCTGAACATGGGGCCGATGGAGTACAGCTTGGCGACGGGGTCCGTCGCGTACATTTTGTGCTCGAGATAGGCTCGCACGACGGAGGCGGTTGCCTCGGGGCGCATGGTAATAAGGTCCCCGCCGCGGTCTGTAAACGTGTACATCTCTTTTTCGACAATGTCCGTGCCTTCGCCGATGCCGCGGGAAAAGAGCTCTGACTGTTCCAGGATTGGAATCCTGATCTCGGAAAAGCCAAAGCCCTCAAGGACCTCACGGGCCCGATCCTCTAAAGACTTCCACCGTGTCGTCTCAGGAGAGAGAATGTCACTGAATCCCCTGATGGCCTTAATCTGCACCGTGTTTCCCCCTTGCACCACGCCCTATGAAAACGCCGAACATATACTCTTTACCTCCTGCTGTTAGCATACGGAAACGGGGCCCTTATACTACCCCTCTGTCTTGAGGGATAGTAAAGGGGTGACGAAGAAATGTCAACGCCCGACAAGAAGCCGCCTCGATCGCCGGCAGGGCATGTTGAATTTCTAAAGAGAGCAATCGCTGATCTTAGGAGATATGCTCTTTATAGACCCCAATGCCTTTGATCCGGCGAGAAGTCATATCCTTCAGGCGACAAGCCTACGTGGAGGGGGTGCATAGATGATAATTTTTAGTAGATAGTCTATGTTGCTGATGGATCGGGAAGCTTTTGAAGCTCTGCCAGGGCATCCTGGAAAGCCTTCCGATTTTTTAATACCTTTTTACAGAGACCGGTGAGCTCGGGATCCTCCCTCAATAGCTCAATAATTTCTCGCTCCTCCTCAGTAAGATTGCCATAAGGGGCTGATGCCTCGGCCACGTGCCAGGTTCCCGACAATTGTTCGACGAACATCATTCCTTTTCCCGTCAAAAGCCATAAAGGATTTACATTAACCTTTTGCACTAAATTTTGTAGAAATCCAATATCAGGTTCTCGTTGATTATTTTCATATCTCCACCAGGTTTGTTTATCAACCCCCACTATTTTTGCCATTTCCTCCTGGGGTACCTTCTTTTTTCCTCTTTTTTCCCCCAGTATAGTTCTTAATAATTCCAGTCGTTTGCCTAAGGTATCCATGCGGGTAATTTTTTACTTGACAAAAATAGTCCATATGGTATATTTGTCTACCATAAAAACTGTTTTAGTTGAAAGACCAAAAATAATGACCCCCAACGAGATCAAATCAAGGCTTATAGCGCGCGGCTACCGCTACCCGGACGTGGCCAAGAAGGTAAAACCGAGACCCGTCAACAGGGTTACGGTGGCCGTCGTCGTCAATAAACACGCGCATTCGAGGCCAATTCAAACGGCGATTGCCGAGATGATCGGCGAGCCATACGAAAAAGTGTGGGGTAAGACGGCTTAACCCCTCTCATCTCACGCCGATGATAGGGGAATCCTGCGGGGTTGTCAATGTCTATGAGACGGCAACAATGAGACGGTCGGCTTGATCTTTTTGCCATCGTTAAGGCCCTCGAGAAGAGTAAGTAACAAAAAATGTCAGAACCTTGACAGAAATTAAGGGTAATCGGCCTATTTTTGAGAGTTACGAGCGCGATAATTGTAACGTTATGTTTTTTAAGGAATTTTTTGTACTGAAAAAATGACGGTTGGCATAAAAAATGCTGGTCAATCAAGGGGATAGACGTGTCTTTAAGGCATTGCCTGAAATGCGCGAACGTTGTAGTGGGAAGGTGGTGCAGTGCCCAGAAAAAAGAAGAAAGATAAAGAAACAGAAAGTTGCTTGCTCGGCAAAGAAGCAGATTTATACCAGCAGATTGCCGCTTTGAAACAAGCAAAGGGGGAGATCAAGCGGCTGCAAGAGGAACTACGGCAGAGTGAGGAGCGGTTCCGTGCCATCTTCGAAGCCAGTCACGAAAGCATCTATCTTAAAGATCGAAATCTTCGGTTCACGGCAGTCAATCCGGCCTTTGTAAAACAAGTCGGGATACCGTCGAAAAAGCTGATCGGCACAACCGGACGTGCTTTTATTAATAAGAAGGCACTTGTATACCTCCAGGAGGAAGAATCGCGTGTCCTTGAGGGCGAGATCATCCAGCAAGAAAACGCCAGCGATATTACAGGAGCGTCCGCAACAAACCGAGTGACCAAGATGCCGGTGTACGACGACGCCGGAGAGATCGTCGGGCTCTGCTGCATCAGTCATGACATAACCGAGCGCACGCGCTCCGAAGAGCTCTTGCGGCAGGAACGCGAATCATTATATGCGATCCTGGACCGGACCCCCTATGGGGTCATGGTGTGGGACCATGACGGGAAGACCCTCTACATTAATTCTGAGTTTACCGCGGTTACCGGCTACACACTTGCAGACGTCCCCAGCCTCGAAGAT
>Ga0154798_1052_pt1 | contig 20217 bp, 22 predicted proteins | sample Rifle2008BG16ft_FD_105806 | JGI IMG/M metagenome (GOLD analysis project Ga0154798, IMG submission 105806) | Deltaproteobacteria bacterium RBG_16_54_18 | reverse complement strand
CAAGGCCTGATACGCCTCTATCCGCCCCATGTCCTGCCAATATCCCGTGCGCATCGGATATCCCCTTACCGCCTCGCCGTACGCGGCAAGCCCGAGGTAGCACCCCATAATATCAAATGCCCCCGCTTGCGGCATGACATCGAAGAGCCGGGGAGAAATAATGTGGATCCCCGTGAAGGTGAGGATCGCCACAGACGGCTGAGAGCCCGGTACCTTTCGTTTCCTGATATGGACGACCTTGCCTTCGGCATCGATCCCCACCTGATTGAAACGGGGATCGTCGCAGAGGATGAGGGTCGTTAGGTTGTTCATCTCGGTATGATAGTGCACCGCGGGTAAGAGATCAAAAGTATGGTAGATGTCGCCGTTGACCACGATACAGAAGGGGGTATCCCGAAGCTCATCGGCGCAATTCTTGATGCCGCCGCCGGTGCCCAAGATCTCGGACTCGACCTTAACCGTCACCGCCCTCCCCCACGCCCCCTCCTGCACAAACTCCTCGACCTGCGCGGCCAGATAATGGGCGTTGATCACGATGTGGGTCGCCCCCATTGCTAGCAGTTGTTCAATGGCGATGGCGAGCAGGGGGCGGTTGAGAACCGGGAACAGGGGTTTTGGCCTGATGCGTGACAGCGGCTCCAGCCTGGTTCCGAGACCGGCTGCCAGGATCATCCCCTTCATTGCGTGCCTGACGCAGGGCCGGAAGGCTTAGGCTCGGCAGTGGGTACCGGCAGCACCGGTGACGCATCGGGGAGCTTGGCATCATAGAGAGGTGCCTCGGAAAGGCCGGACAGGATAGCCACGATGACCACGAGGGGGCCCTGCCGATAAGTATTAAATGCCGTGGCCGCCTCATTATACCGCACCCGCGCCTCGGCGATGCGGTTCTTGATCTCGGCCAGTTTGGCCTGCAGCGTCATAAACGTTTGATCTTTCTTGAGGTCCGGATACCGCTCTGCAACGGCGCCGAGCCGGTCCAGGGCGATTGTCAACTCGCTGTTGATCTCTATCTTGCGCGGGCGAGTCATCGTCACTGCGGCCCTGACATGCAGCCCGCTGACCGCCCCATAAGTCTCCTGCTCTTGCGGGGCATATGACTTGATGGTCTCCACGTAGTTGGGGATGAGGTCCATGCGGCTTTGCAACTGTTTCTCCAGCTCGGCCCAGGCCGTCTTCACCCCTTCATCCAGGACCAGCAGTTGGCTGCGTGCCCCCTGAAAAGAGGGATACAGTAGCAGCAAACCGGCTGCTACGATGATGACCAGGACGATTAAACAGCCTTTCTTCCCCGCCGCCATAGTACGCTCCTTTCATTAGATCATGTTGCCGCTACCCAACATCACTACGCGGATGAGTGAATAGCGCTCAAGATAGAAGCGGCCGTGATATCAGAACTTGACCTTGGGCGGCTGTTTGGCCTCTGCCGGGGCCTCAAACAGGGGCGCCCTGCCGAAGCCGAAGATTGCAGCCACAAGGTTGTTGGGGACCCTACGAATATAGACGTTGTACCCCCGGACCGCCTCGTTGTAGCGCATGCGCTCCACGGCAATGCGGTTCTCGGTACCGGCGAGCTCGTCCTGGAGGCGGATGAAGTTTTGGTTGGCCTTGAGGTTCGGGTAGTTCTCCACCACCAGCAACAGCCGGCTGAGAGCGGCGGTCAACTGATTATTCCCCTCTATCTTTTGTGCGGGGTTCACGGCCCCGGCGACCTTGGACCGCGCGTTGGTGACCTCGATAAAGACCTCCCGCTCGTGCTTGGCATACCCCTTGACCGTTTCCACGTAATTGGGGATGAGGTCCATCCGGCGCTGGAGCTGGTTCTCCACTTGGGCCCAGGCGGTCTTGACCCCTTCATCCATGGTTACCATCTTATTATACATCCCGTAAAAACCCAGGACAAATAAGAGGGCAAATCCGACGATTACGGCTAAGACAACCAGGGTGATTTTCGTTCCTTTTCCCATTGTTCCCTCCTTACATTACATTACTCCGATCACATTTTGTCAACCCACGAGGCGAGGCGCCTCACTTCTTCCATATAGTTCACGACGAGCCGTTTGATCTCCCGGGCAGGGAGCTTGAGTCGCCCTTCCTTGACTGCCAGCAGCCGTGTAAAGGGTTCCGGCGCCAACCCCGTCTCCGCCGCCATTACCTCGATGCTCTCACGACGCTCGTGGGGAATCTCTTTACCGCGCAGGTACAGGATCCCCTGAAAAATAGATACAAAGCTCGTCAGGGACTGCGCGGCAAGGGCAACGAGGTTCCGCTTCCACCCCCTGCTCGCAAGATAGGCCTCCCTCAGCTGGAGGAGTTTCCCTTTTACCTCCCGCTCCAATTGCAGGCGGAGTTGATCCTTGCCGACGGTGATCCCGGCCAAAGGATCCTCACCCCACACGACCCGGTAATGGCGCTTGATGTTCAGAAACTCCAGCGGGAAGGTGTCGAGCGAGGTGGTAAGGTATTCGGCCGTCATAAATAAGGGTACCGCCACGCGCCGTCTCCGCCATCGGGCAACCACGCGAAAGGCCTTGTCGAGCCTCGTCATCCCCTCCTCCGTGAGGACGATAAGAAAATTGAGGTCCGACCTGCCGGGGATGTAATCCCCCCGCGCCCCGCTGCCGTAAAGGCAGATGGAGAGCAGGTCGTCGCCGTAGACCCTGGTATAGTCGTCGATGAGCCCGGGAATTACCTCATCCGGGTTCTCGGGCGGTTTGAGCTTCTTTAACAATTTCTCAAATTCACGTTTGAGAAGCGTCCGTATCCGTGTCCAGATCGTCTTTATCATCGTTCCCGTCGTCATCGTTCCTTCCTCATCAGAAACTCCTGCTCGCCCCGCCGCCGCCGCTCATCCCGCCGCCAAAGCCGCCGAACCCACCGCTAAAACCGCCGAAACCGCCGCCAAAGCCGCCGAGGCCTCCCATCCCCCTGCCGCCTCCGAGAAAGAGCCAGGGCAAGAAAAACAGCGGGGACACCCCCCTGCGCCGGCCAAAAAAGGAGAAGATGACAAAGAAGACAAAAAAGATCAGGGGCAGGAGGCCGGCCCTCCGCCTTGTCTGGGGGACCTTTGCGCCATAATTATGCACGTCGATACTCACCCCTGCGTCCTTTGCCAGAATCGCCGCTACCGCCCCCATCCCGTTGAGCAGGCCTTCTCCGTATCTATCTTGCAGCAGTAAGGGGACGACGTACTGATCCAAGATCGCGCCGACTTTGGCGTCAGGCAATATCCCTTCCACACCATAGCCGATTTCATAAGTCACCTGCCGTTCCTTCACGGCCACGAGGAGCAAGATTCCTTTATCCTTCCCTCTCGTACCGATCCCCCATGCCGTATAGAGCTTCGTCGCGAATATCCGCGGGTTCTCCCCCCCCACGTCCCGGAAAGTTGCAACGACCAGGGCGGTCCCGGTCTTTTCCCAAACGGTCCGAGCTAATGCATCCATCCGGGCCTCGTATTCCGGCGGGATGATGCCCGCATAGTCGTTGATCGGGACATTCGTTTGGGGGAAATCAAGGGCCTCGGCCTGGACCAGCACCGGGAGGAAAAGCGAGATAAAAAGCAACCCCATCAGGGGGAATATCTTCATTGCACCGTTCCTGTCTCTTTCTTGTACGCGAGGCATCGCTGCAAGCGAACTGAAAAATTTTTACCCTTATAACATCTTTGCCCCGTAGTTGCAAGGGGAGTTCGAAACGCATCGGACATTCGGATTTTTCTCTCTAAAAAAATAACACGGCGCTGCGCCAGAAGAGAAGCCCTCATGGTACCCGCGCAAGTGCTTTGAGGGCCTGCACATCTGCCCAGGACAATCCCTCCCCCTGGCACGGCAAGATCGTGTTGTTGTGAAACAGGGGTTCGTGCGCCAAGTCGAAAGGAGAACACTGAACAGCCTCCTCCCACAGCAAGGTGCCGGGAATGGGTGAGTACTCGGCCAGATAATGCCTCGCACCGCACTCTTGGACAAATCTGATGGTCTCCTCTACCTCCGCTCGCCCCTGGCCCGGGAGCCCGACCAAGATATAGGCCCCGATATCTTGTGGAAGATAGCCTGCTTGCCGGAGGTTTTCTACCGCCTGTTGGAACTCCTCCGTGTTCACCTTTCCGCCGGTAGCCTGCTGACGCTCACAATTCGTGGTCTCAAGCCCCAGGCGGATGGTTGTAAATCCTGTCTGGCGCATCAGGAGCGCCACGTCCTGTGAAATACCCCGGCAGTGCAGCCCGTTGGGGGCGTGAAACCGGGCCTTAATTTCCCGCGCCGCTATCCCCTGCAACAGGGCAATGGCGAACTGCTGCTCCGCCAACAGGGCATCGTCATAAAAGGCGATATCCTCCACCCCATACTCCAGCACAGAGCGAGCGATCTCTTCTACCACCGAGGCAGGCTCACGGCGTGTATAACGGGGAGAAAGGAGTGCGGAGGCGCAGTACGCACAGGCATAGGGACACCCGCGCGAGGTAAGGCAGCAACAGTAATCGAGCTCGGGATAGAGACCGAAGGCCGGCGCGGGGAGGCTGTCGAGGAGCACCGGATCCGGGAGAAAAAAAGGGGTGAAGCCCGTCAGATCCTGCAGGGCCTCCAGTACCGGTAGTTCCCCCCACCCGGCAATGACAAGGTCTGCCCCTGCCTTCTCGCGCGCATGCTCCGCACAAAGGGTGGCATAGATTCCCCCCAGGATAACGGGTACACCGGGGAAGGTCTCTTTAACGACATGGATGACCTCGTGCACCCCAGGATACCAATAGGTCATCCCCGAGGTGACCAAAACGGCCTGCGGTGCCGCGACGGACACGAGGACTTTTTTGAAGACCGCAGGAGGAAGGCCAAAGCGGTAGAACCGTCGGGTGATCTCTCTCAGCGCAACTGGCTTGGCCACCTCTTCACGGTAGAAGTGGCCCCGGTGATCCAATCGGCGCTTGGGTTTTTGTATGCCGGCAATCTTGAGGGCAGGATGGTGGATGTCGAGGCAGTCGATATAGTGGATGCCCCAGCCGTTTTTCTCTAAAAGCGCCGCCAGGTAGAGGAGCCCCAGGGGCTTGGCCCAGAGGTCATAGGCGGCGAAGTCGTATACCCATGGGTTGATCAAGAGGATATCGTGTCTTTTGTTCCCCACCGAGCCTTCTTAATCTTAAGAGCCACGGGATAACGGGCTACTCTTCTTCATGATGATATATATGCAGATGGGGATGGATATGCGTCTTTCCTCTGTGCCGGTGGCTGTGCATATGGATGAGGTTATTGGCCTGCAGCAGGTTACTATCCGACAAGATCTCCTGCGGGCTGCCGTGCCGGATGATCCTTTTCCCCTGGCTGAAGACATATACCACATCGGACAGCTCCTCCACGATGTGCAGATCGTGCGTGGCGGTAATGATGGTCTTGCCCGCGGCATTGGCCGCGAGGAGTAAATCTATAATATGCCTGGTTGTCAGGGGATCTAAACCAGCCGTCGGTTCATCCAAAATCAGCACCTCAGGATCAATCACCAACGTCGAGGCAATCGCCACTTTTCGTTTTTCACCGATGCTGAGCTGATGCGGCGATCGGTCCAACAACGCCGCGATGTCCAGAACATGGACAAGTTCATCGAAACGCCGCTGGATTTCTTTTTTGGCAACGCCTAATTGCAGGGGCCCGAACAGGATGTCCTCTTTGACTGTCGGGCAAAACAATTGAATGTCTGAATTCTGAAACACTAAACCCACGTTCTTTCTGAAGGTCTTTGAGAAACCGTCATCATTAAAGCGGCCCTCTGTTAATTCGCCGCCAAAGGCCTTCAGGATGCCGCGATCGGGAAAGATGAGCCCGTCCAACATTTGTAAAAGCGTTGACTTTCCGGAGCCGTTGGCGCCGACAAGGATTATTCGCTCACCCCGTCGGATATGGATATCAACCCCGCACAGGGCGGGATACCGCCCGAGATAGGAGAAATAGACATCCTGTAATTCAAAAATAAGCTTGTCCACGCGATCCTTTTCAAACAAGCAGATAATACTGCACGTATGCCAGTGCAGCAGAAAGGGTGATAACGAAAGAGAGCCACAAACCATCTTTTGCCATGATCTTAAAATCGTCCCCGAGAACCGGTTCCCCCCGGTATCCCCGTGAGAGCATCGCCTGGTACACTGCTTCATTCAACTGATACGAGCGATTCCACAGAGAGGCGATGTTCCACGCAACGATATGCTGTCCTCTTGTGTAGTGGACCGTTGTTCCTACTCGACTCTTGATGGCCAGATAGGTGTTTTCAACGATCTCGACAAAGAGATAAATATATCGGTAGCATATCCCGAGGGTCATTACGAAGACTTGCGGAATCCCGAAAACACGTAAAACCTTGAGCAGTTCAAAATGCCGCGTCGTAAGACTCAAAAGGACGGCAAACGATACGGACGTTGTCACGCGCATCATAAACAATGCTGCCCCGAACAATCCCTGACGGGTAATACTGAGTTTTAGCCCCGCTATTGTGAAAGTAATTAACGGCTCGCCGGGGGTAACGATATTAAATAAGGCAGGAATGGCGATCAAGAGCGAAAACAAGGGGATAAATATCCACGTCCGCTTCAAAAAAAATCCCACATTAATTCTAGAAAAGAGCGTTAATAGTAAACATAACGCATAGAGGCATAACAAAATAAAGAGATTCTTGGTAAGCAGTATTTGTATGATAAAGAAGAGAAAGGTTACGGTCTTGACCCTTGGATCCAACGATTGCAACAGACCTTTCTTGGATGCGTATTCGTCTGCAAAAATCGCTCCCTTTAAAAAAGATAGAGCGCTCATGATTGAGCGCTCTATGAAATTATTGTTTCCAAACACCCTATTTCCCTTTCCTGGCCAACAGCTTGCCGATCAGCAATACCACCATGACAGTAACGGCCATACCCGCTATGGCCGATATAATATACGCAAAACTGAGATGCGACAGACCCTTTTCCTCCCATCCCTTGAAGGTATAGTCAGGGAGAGGCGCGTTCCATAACTGCGCAAGTTTTTCTAACCCTTTGGGGACATACCCCGCGAGTTTCTTGATCTCATCGATCCCCCACTCACCCCAGGCCGCGCCTGCCTTAAAATGTTCGGGGAGAAATAACCCGAGGGGAGAGAGGACGATCAACGCACCTAATCCTATCCACAATTTGGTCGTAATCTTCATAGTTATCCCCTCCCTTCTTTAAGAAGCTCGGGCGCTTGCCTCTGTAGAAATTTTATCACGAGGGCGGTTACAATGGCCTCGATCCAGCCGAATATCAAGAGGTGCTCCCCTGCCATTGCCGGCACCGCTATATGCAATCCATAGGGAGAGTACAGGGCCTGACCGTCGGCGGTATGATGCAACAGCGGCTGCAATCCGAATTCTACCCCGGCTAAAAAAGCAGCCACGTTAATGCCGATATAACCAGCCACCCCTGCTGCCCACACCCTTCTGTTTGAATCAAGGGGGGCATTATAGCTGAGGACCTTGTACAGATAGTATCCTGTTAAAGGTAACACAAAGGCCATGTTAAAACAATTGGCCCCTATCGCCGTGATCCCACCGTCTCCGAAGAGCAACGCCTGGACGACCAGGGCAACGGTTATCGCGATGCATGCCGCCCACGGCCCAAGCAGGATGGCTACGAGAACACCCCCGACTGCATGACCGGTGGAGCCGCCGGGGATGGGGACATTGAACATCATGATCACAAAGCTGAAGGCGGCGCCGATCGCCAACAGGGGGACCTGTTTTGCCTTGAGGGTCTTCTTAACTATTTTGGCAGCCGCGGTCCATATCGGCAGCATCAGCGCATAGAAAAAACCGCAGGTCGCCGGCCCTAAATATCCGTCTGGTATATGCATATTTTCTCCTTTCTAGAATGTGTAGACGCAGGTTAGCGCTACTGAGTCGTTGGCATCTGTGTTCGTGCCCATGACAACCCTCTGGTACCCCAAGAGTATTTGCAATTTATCACAAGACCAGCCTATTGCGGGAGAAATTATAAGATATTTCACAGCAGAGTGAGGGATTCTTACACCATCCTCTTTCATGTCCCCCTGGAAGAACGCATTTGATTCTAACATGATATTGAATCCTTTGGGCAGGAAATATTCCACAGCAAAATCACAATTGAGGTAATTGGCATACCGCGTCTTGATACCATTAATGCTTACCCGCTGCGGAAAACTATAGGTAACGTCAGCGTGGAATATAAATGGTTTAATTTTTTTGGTTACAATGAGACCGAATCCGGGGTCCCAGGAACCCGTCCCCATTAAATCCGCCCCGAGCTTCTCTGAATCTTCATGCTGATACTTGCCGGTTGGCATCTTCAGTTGAAATAATCCTGTTACATAAGGCAGCCAGCCTTTTTCTTCAACAATACGTCCACGCAAAAAAAGATAGCTATCGCCAAAACCATTGGCATGAGTCGTTACACCGCCCTGCTTTATATAATTCTCTTGATAGACAGTTTGTGCGTCAATTTCAAGCCAATCAAGGATACCATATTGTAGAAATAACTGTTCTTGGGACTGGTATTCCTTGTCACCTTTAGGCAGAGGGGTATAGTGTCCTTTAGCATCGAACTCACCACGCGTGTGGTTATAAAAGAAAAAGGGCTGAATTACAAAATTGCCCTTGCCACACAAGAGGGCCGTCCAGGTGGTAATCGGTCCTGCCGAAGGCGGGTTCCACTCTTCTTGGACAGCAGGTGCCTGTTCTGAGATAGTAGTTCCCTCTTTTTGGCTTACAGGCTCTTCTTGCGCAACGGCGTTTTGCATTAGAACAATAAGTGAGAAACACACGAGCAGAAAAAACATAAGTCTCGGTAACATAGACGCTCCTTTGTGCTATTAATATTATATTCGTGTTACTATTAGACAAAAAAATAATACTCGTTACATATCCTTGCCGGTCGTTGTCATGCTTAGGGTCCCATGCTTCACCCCTTTGACTGATGTCAGACTGTCGGCCAACCTTTGGGCCTCTTTGGGAGAACCCTTGAACGCAATGATTTCCAGACAATTGCTGTGATCTAAATGGACATGTTGGGAAGAGATGATCAGCCCACCGAAATCATGCTGGATATCCATGAGCTTATTGACCAATTCTCTTTTGTGATGGTCGTAAATAAGCGTAATGGCGCCCGCAACCTCTTTCCCCTCGTGCCATTGCTTTTGCACCAACTCCTGGCGCATTAAATCCCTGAATGCCTCGGAACGGCAGGAATAGTTTTTTTCTCTGACAAGACGGTCGAACTTGTCTAACAGGTCTTGATCGAGCGATACACCAAATCGTACCAGTTTCGCCATAAAGATTCCTCGTGTTACGAATAGAAAATAAATAGCATTAGCAGCATTGCCTGTCAAGCGAAAAAGCAGACTTTGTAATCGCTTTCCTTGCAAATAGGAACAGAGAAGCATATAGTATCCCCTCACGCGAGGGGGAGATATCGTTATGATGACAAAGAAGTGGCGGCGGCGCTGGGAGGCCTTCGGAGGAAACATCTTCTTCCTCGTCGGCCCTCCCATTGTCCTCCTGCTCAAGCTCATCCCCTTATCCGGCGTCTACCTCTTAGGCAGGGGATTGGCGTGGATCGTAAATATCTTCCCCGGCAGACGGAAAAAGATCGCCCTTGCCAACCTGCACCTGGTCTTCGGCAAACGGAAAAGCGAGAAAGAGTTCGAGGCGATCTATAGAGAGTGTCTCACCAGGACCGTCACGAGTTTCGTGGAGGCAATGAAGTTTTGCATGCTCCGTCCCGCACAGGCACAGGGGCTTATCGAAATTGAGGGAAAAGAACACCTTGATGCAGCGATGAAAAGCGGCAACGGAATTATCATCGCGGGAGTCCATCTGGGTAACTTTACCCTCATCCCTGCCAAACTGGCCCGGGATGGGTATCCCACCGCGGTCATCATCAAGACACCCAGAAACAAATATATCACACGGCTCTACTACCGCATGACTGATATGGTAGGAGCTGGCTTTATCAACGGCGGTGAACGAAGGTTGGCGGCACAACAATCCTTACGGCAGCTGCGTAAGGGAGGAATTGTCTATATTGTGATGGATCAAAATCCGCCATACCCTGACATCATGGTGGATTTTTTCGGGTATCCCGTTCCATCCTTTAAGGGACCGGTGGTTCTTGCCCTGCGCACGGGGGCCACGATCCTGCCGGCCTTTATCGTCTATGAGAACGGCTGGCGGCATAAGCTTGTTATAGAAAGGCCTTTCCCGCTGGAAACTACCGAGGATCAGGAACAGGCAATCGCCCACAACCTTTCCCGTTTGATGAAGCTTATCGAGGGATATATCGAACGGTACCCGGAACAGTGGTGGTGGTGGCACCGGAGGTGGAAGCGCCACATAGACTACAAGAAACTCTAGTTTTAAGGTTTGATTCTCAGAACAAAAGAAGAAGCCTGCCCTGGCCGTTCCTTTACCGGCAGGCCCAATCCTCGAAGAACAGGGCCTTGATAATCAAAAAGAGCCCTTGCTCCATCATCCTTGCCCATCGCGCCCCTGAATTTAAAAACCGCTCAGCTCCATAAAAAGGAAGCTGTCCATGATCTCTTCACGGAAGAGCTCGGTCACCCGGTTTTTTACCTCGAAAAACTGATCGCTCTCGGTCACCTTATAATCGCGGGGCCGGGGGAGGTTGGTCTCTATCACCTCTACAACCCTGGCCGGCCGCTTGCTGAAGACGACCACCTTGTCGGCCAGGTAGACCGCCTCATGGATGTTATGGGAGATAAAGAGAACGGTTATCCCGGTCTTTTTCCAGACCTCCATGATCTTGTCATGCATGTAGAGCGTCGTTTGAAAGTCGAGTGAGCTGAAGGGCTCGTCCAAAAGGAGGATATCCGGCTCATAGACCAGGGCGCGCAGGATACCGAGCATCTGCTGTTGCCCGCCACTGAGCTCATACGGATAGGCATCCTCCCGCACGCTCATGTCGAGGCGCCAGAGGAAATCATCCACCTTCTTTTTTCGCTCCCGCCGCGGTACCCCGTCGAGTTCGAGGGGTACCATGAGGTTGCCGAGACAGGTACGCCATGGATAGAGCGATTCACGGTAGTTTTGAAACACATAGCCGATCTTCGCCTCCTCAACGGTCTTACCCCCGATGAGGACCCGCCCGTAATCCATCTCCTCGAGGCCGGAAAGCATGCGGAAAAAGGTGCTTTTGCCGCAACCGTTCGGGCCGACGATGGTGACAAACTCCCCTTTCTTGGCGGTAAAGGAGATGTTGTCCAGCACCCGCAGGCCCCCGCTCCCCAGCCGGGGATCGGGGGCCGTGTCGTAGTGTTTACTCACGCCGCGAACGTAGAGATATGGTCGCTCCTGAACCATCTTATTCGTAGTAAAGTTTCGTGGTATCAACCGGCTTTTGATACGCCCCATCCTTGTAGAGGATATCAAAATAGGCCTGCGGACCTTGCTTGTCGAGATACTTGATCCGGATCCACTTTTCAAAAGGAATCTGAGCAGCAACCGGCGGGGGGAGTTGCGCATATTTCACCAAAAAGCCCCGGGCCTCTTGCTCATTGGTCTTGATAAAATCCGCACCCTTCTCGATGGCGGCCTTGACCTTCTTGGCTACCTCGGGCCGCTCCTGCATGAACTTGGTGGAAAAGGCAAAACCGCCGCCCGTGATGCCCCGCTTTAATCCGAGTAACGTGCACGGGCTCTTCATGAGATACCTGCCCACGCCTTGAGAGACAGCGATCATGCCGAAAGGCTCCGTCGAAAAGTAGGCGTCGATCTGGCCGGCTGCCAGAGCCCCAATCAGGTTGCCGGGAGGGATCTCGGTAAATGTGACCCCTTTGGGATCTGTCTGCTTGCCAACAATCACCCGGGCCAAGGACACGGTGGTGGCCCCGGGGAAGGTCCCTACCTTTTTCCCCTTGAGGTCCTTTAATGATTTCAAGGGAGAGTCCTTCTTCACCACCACCACCATCGTGTTGTCTACATTAGAATCGGCCGCGTAGACGAGGAAGATTTTGAACCGATCGGTCACGTTCTGCGCAACAAACCAGAATCCGGTGATGGCGCTCATGCAGTCGGCGTCGATCCTCCCCGCGATCAGGGCATCAATAATATCCGTTCCCGACTGGAAAGGGACCAGCTCCACGTCCAGTCCTTCCTGGGTGAAGAACCCCTTTTCCATCGCCACATAGGTGGGAAGGCTGGGAATGATGGCGAGATGCCCGATCTTCACCTTCTCGGCGCCCAGCGCGCTCCCTGCCGCCATCAAAAGAAAAACCATCAACAACAATACAACAACTTTTTTCATGTCATCCTCCTTATTAGTTTTATATTTTTTTCGCTAGTTCGCATAATACAGCTTCGTGGTATCAACTATGTATTGATAGGCCCCCTCTTTGTACAGGACGTCAAAGTATTCCTGCCCTGCCTTCCTGTCGAGTTCATCGAGTTTGATCCACCTATCGAAGGCGAGATTCATAGCAACGGGTTCGGGGAGGCCGGTGTACTTGACCAGATACGGCCGCGCATCCTTTTCATTGCTCCTGATGTAATCAACCGCCTTTTCCAGGGCTACCTTGAGCTTTTTGGCCTGTTCAGGCCTTTCCTTGAGGAACTGAGCGGAAAAGGCAAAGGCTGCACCGGGGATTCCCCTCTTTAATCGCAAAAGAATCAGAGGAGCTTTCATAAGATATCTTCCCGCCCCTTGCGAGATAGCAATCATGCCGAAAGGCTCGGGGGCAAAGAAGGCGCCGATCTGCCCTGCTGCCAGGGCCGGAATCATATGAGGAGGTGCGATCTCGGTGAAGACGACCTGGTCAGGGTCTATCTCCTTGCGTATAACCGCTTTGGCCAGGGCCACCGAGGTGGCACCGGGGAAAGTCCCTACTTTCTTGCCCTTGAGGTCCTTTAAAGAACTCAGGGGGGAGTCTTTTTTGACCACCACCGAAAAGCTATTGTCTTCCTTCATGGAGGTGGTCCCAAACAAGAGAAACATCTTGAATCGATCCGGCGCCGTCTGTGCGGCGAACCAATACCCGGTCGTAGAGCTACTGCAGCTGGCATCGATCCTCCCCGCTATCAAGGCGTCGATGATCGCCGTACCCGAGTCGAAAGGAAACAACTCCACCTTGATTCCTTGCTTTTCAAAGAGGCCCTTTTCCTGTGCCACAAAGGTGGGGAGACTCATGATGATACGCAGATAGCCGATCTTAACAGTTTCCTCTGCTGCCCAGACCGCTGTGGCAGTCCCCAAAAGAAAAACCACTATGCTTAGTATCACCCCTATCTTCTTCATTGCCGTTCCCTCCTCATAAAAAATGAGTATCGATAATTCAGCAGTTTTTCAAAAAATTCTACCGCTCTCCTTCTTTATCTCCCCGTCCAGTGGATCACCTTGTCCTGTACCTTGACAAATCCCTGGTTGATAAAATAACCGATAAGCCCGGACAAAACGATGAAGGCGTACATATCGGGTATCTGGTAGGTCATGTGGGCGTTGTAGATCAAAAATCCCAACCCCCTGGTGGTGCCGATGAACATCTCGAGGACCACGACGATGATGAGACTCATGGAGAGGGCGAGCCTGAGTCCCGCCGCTATCTGGGGAAGGGCCTCCGGCAAGACGACCTTGGTCATGATATAGGCCTCCGACGCCTTCATGGTCTCCGCCACCATCTTGCGGGTGCGGCTCCCTCCATGCACCCCATAGGTGGTGTTGACCAGGATGAGCAGCGCACAGCCGAAGACCACGAGGGCGATCTTCGACGCATCCCCGAGGCCGAAGGCGAGCATAAAGAGGGGAAACATGGCAGTCGCGGGAAACGAGCGGAAGAAGTCGATGATGAACTCGACGGAGTCATAGATCTTCTCCCAATAGCCGAGGACGATCCCCAACGGCACCCCGATACCGACCGCGATGACATACCCTGCCATCATGCGATAAAAGGTCTTAAAGATGTGTTCGTACGTCTCCGCCTTCGCCAGCAGGATCGCTAAGTGTTTTCCTACCGTATAGGGCGATGGAAGAAAGAAGGGGTCTACCATCTTGGTGGCGGTTACTAAAAACCAGATGGCGACAAGGGCCACCGGCCCGATCCACTTCTTGTGGTCGCCGAGAAATTCCCAGTATTTTTTCAACCCCTCTTCGATGGTCTTTAACTCCCGCTTGGCTACCTTGCCGGTGCGGGAGCGCGGGAGGCTGTCGCGAAATTCTATGGTCTTGGGAAGCTTGAAGTTGGCGAGCCGCTCGCGGCAGAACCGCATCAACTCCCGCTTGGAGACCTCCTCGCCGACCTTGGGGACCACCACCGCCTTCAAGGCCTGTCCCCGCTCGGCATCCGAGACTCCCACCACGGCGACCTCTGCCACCTTATCGTGGGCGATCAGGACATTCTCGAGCTCCGAGGGGTAGACGTTCAATCCCCCGACGATGACCATGTCATCGGCCCGGCCCAGAATATAGATATAGCCGTCTTTATCGAACCTCCCCAGATCGCCGGTGTAATACCAGTCGCCTTTTATCTTATCGCCGGTGGCCTTGGTGTTTTTGAAGTACCCCTTCATGATCTGGGGGCCACGGGCAATGACCTCCCCGACCTCACCCGCCGGCAACTCCTTGCCGTTCTTGTCAATAATCTTGATCTCCACCCGGGGGACGATGCGGCCGGCGCTCGCCATCTTGCGGGGGGCATCATCATAGTGGGTGAGCGTCAGCATGGGAGAGGTCTCGGTAGCCCCGTACCCCTGCAAGGCCCTACAGTGGGGGTATTCCTTGACCCATTCCTCCATGAGCTCTTCCGACACTACCGTCCCCATCATGGCGATGAAACGCAGGCTGCTCAGATCATAGCGGTCGCGGCTCGGAAGGTTGAGGAGCATCTGAAAGATGGGAGGGACGGCGTGAAAATAATCAATCTTGTTCCGTTGTACCTCTTCCAGGATCTTCTTCGGCCTGATCTCGTCGATGATAACTAACGTATGCCCTATGTCCACCAGGAGGTTAAGCACGATCGGGCCGGAGATGTGGGACATAGGGAGTACCGACCCCTGGATATCCTGCTCCCGTAACGGCTGCATAGTCTTCATGGATTCGGGGAAATAGGTGAGGTGATGGTACAGCAAGATCACCCCCTTGGGTTTGCCGGTGGTACCCGAGGTATAAAGATAGAGGGCCTCATCCTCTTCCCGCAGGGGGACCTGCGGCTCCTTGGCATCCCCCTTTTTGGTGATCTGCTCATAGTGGTAGATGCCCTTTCCTTTTATGTCTTCGTCTCCAAGAAAGATAAGGTGGCGTACGCTTTTCTTCTCGCGCAGCATCCGCATGGCAAAGGTTTTCTGCTTGGTATGGGTGATAAGGAGCCGCGCCCCGGTCTCATCGAAGATGGGTGCCATCTCCGAGGGACTCAGACGGAAATCAAGGATCACGGCGATGACCCCGATCTTCATCAGGGCGAAGTAGACCACCGCGAACTCGGCGCAGTTGGGGAGCAACATCACCGCCCGGTCACCCTTTTTCACCCCCTGGCCAAGCAACCAGTTGGCAAGCCGGTTTGCCTTGCGGTTGATCTCGGCATAGGTCAACTGCACGTCGTTACAGATGACCGCCACCTTATCGGGCCTCTGCTGGGCCTGCCGCTCCAGATATTTACCGACGATCATGGCCTTTGTTCACCTTCGTAAAAAAAATTTTCCTTATCCAGACCTCCGTGCGAAAATGCCTCTATTAAATCGTGGACAAAATCCATTTCCGCTTCCGTCGCCCTGATGGTATGGGCCATAATGATATATTCCTTTTTTCTCGCTACGTCCGTGGCCACGTCCTTCTTTTGGCGTTCGAGCAAGAACTTCAGCTTTCGCAGTTCCCGCAGCCGTTCCTTCAGCATCTTCACCACATCCTGGGGGTCGAGGAAGTTGAAAAAGTAGAGAGAGATATCGAGGTTAAAGGACGGACGATGCAGATACGTGATGTTCTTAAGGAGAAGCTCCTTGATCTCTTTCTGACCTTTGGCAGTCAGGTGATAGACATACTTCTGCGGCCTCCTGCCGGAGACCGTGCTCAATTTGGTAACCGCCCCCTCCTGCTCCAGTTTTTTCAGCGTATAGTACAAAGGGGTGGCGGAGACCGCAAAAAAGGGGCTGAGCTCCCTCTCCAGGGTCTGCTTAAGGTCATAGCCATGGGCCGGCCCTTTCATCAAGAGCCCCATGATCATCAAACGCAGGTCCACCCGTTACTCCAATCTTCAATATTTAAATCTGACTATTTAAACATAAAATCTGAAAAAGTAAAAGGGAAAAAAAGGAGTAAATTGCCCCCCTCCTCCCATCCTTGCCATAAATAAGGAAGGGGGGGAGGGCTTGGAAGTATTACTCCTGCACGAAGTTCACCAGGCCGCCGATACCGGCGATGACCACCTCTACCTTATCTCCTACCTTCATGGGGCCGATCCCCGCGGGAGTGCCGGTGGCGATGACATCCCCGGGATACAGCGTCATAATGCGGGAGATGAAGCTCACGAGGTCGCGCGGCGCGAAGATGAGGTTGGCAGTAGTGGACGCCTGCCGGCGCTCACCATTAAGAAAAGTTTCGAGCGAGCAATCGCGGGGATCAAGCTCTGTCTCGATCCAGGGGCCGAGCGGGGCAAAGGTATCAAACCCCTTGGCCCTGGTCCACTGCCCGTCCGCGCGCTGCAAATCGCGCGCCGTTACGTCATTAAAACACGTGTACCCGAGAATGCACTCGTCGGCCGCCGCCTCCGAGACTCCTCGGGCCACCTTGCCGATTACGACGGCGAGCTCCCCCTCATAATCCACCTGCGTTGACATGGCAGGGTAGATGATAGGATCGAGCGGGCCGATGACGGCAGAGCCCGGCTTTAAAAAAAGGAGCGGTTCTTCAGGAAGCGCGCTCTTGAGTTCCGCCGCGTGGTCCTTGTAATTCAATCCCACGGCCACAATCTTGGAAGGCTGCGTCGGGGGAAGGAGCTTGACCTGGTCAAGGGGATACCCGTGCCCGGTGAGACGGAACGCGCCGAACTGCTCCCCTGTTGCCTCCTGGACATGGTCCTCCCCCACCACGCCAAAATAAACGTCACCGTTATACAAAAACCTGGCCAGCTTCATGGAATTCTCTATTCGGGAGAATGGCCTAGCTTAATAGAAAAAGGCAGCCAGAGCAACGGATTTCGACGCCAATGAAAAAGCGGCCTTAAACAAGATGTCCATTGTAAGACCTTAAAGTGTCTGTTTTTAAATTTTAGCTGACAGCTTTTTTAACTACTAACTACCCCTACATCAAACCAAACTCCTTGAGCGCGTAATCCTTCTTCTGCCAGTCCTTCTCAACCTTCACCCACAGGTCCAGATAGACCCGGCTGTCCAGGAGCTGTTCAATATCCTTCCGGGCCGCCTGGCCGATCTCTTTTAACCGCTTCCCCCGTGCGCCGATCAGGATCCCCTTGTGCGAGTCTTTTGCCACGGCAAGAGAAGCCCTGATGAAGATCGCGCCTTCCTCCCGCTGCGTAAACTCCTCCACCGCCACGGCACACGAATAGGGGATTTCCTGGTGCGTGAGCTCGAAGATCTTCTCGCGTATGATCTCCCCGGCCATAAAGCGCTCGGTCTGATCGGTCATCGCGTCCGCGGGGTAGTAGGAGGGACCCACGGGAAGCAGCGAGACGATCTCGTCGACCAACAAATCTACCCCGGTTCCGATGAGGGCCGATATCCGCATGACCCTGGCGTAGGGGAAAGAAAGGGATGGTTCCGCGACCGCACCCGCACCCCTGTCGATCTTGTTGATTACCAAGATGATCGGCGCCGTCACCCCTGCCAGAAACTTCCGGGCGAGCTCCTCCCCGTCCGGGTCCGGAAAAGGGCCACCGGCCTCCACCATATGGAGGACGCAATCGGCGTCGCGCAAAGCGCCCCGGGCCGCGATGCGCAATGCCGCGTTGAATTTTGAGGCGGCATCATGGATCCCCGGGGTGTCGAAAAAGAGGATCTGCGCATGCGGGAGGGTCTTAATCCCCAAGAGCCGGTTCCACGTGGTCTGGGGTTTCGATGAGACGATGGCGATCTTTTCGCCGACCAGGCAATTGATGAGCGTGGACTTCCCCACATTGGGCCTGCCGACGATGGGCACGACCCCGGAACGAAAGTCACTGCTCTGGTTGTTCACCCTCCGCCCCCTTTTTCTTTTTGATGGTATAGCGAATAAGCCCCTTGATGAGCGTGCTTTTTTTTGCCCCGCCGAGGATCACCTTGAGGTCCTCATAGACCGTGGGATCGCTGATGAGGGCCCCCAGGGTCCCCTCCCCCCGCTCTACTTTCTGGACGACCTTGTTGGCCGATTCCGCCGCTCCGGCAAGGTCCTTCACCAGCGTTCCGCCGGCGGGATCGTAGAGGATCGCATGCAGCAATCCTTTCCCCCCTTTAATCTGCCCGCTGATCTCTTTTACATCGAGCAAGATAGTATTCACGACGCTTATCGTCTCTTCGACCTTTGCCGCATATTCGGACAGGTCGATGGGATTCGCGCTCGTAATGTTCCCTTCATCCGGCAAGATCGGATGGGAGGGCGACCCGAGGGAAATCTCCACGTACTTATCTCCCAGCAGCCCCATGGTTTGGATGGTTGCCAGCGAATCCCCCCGGATGCGATCCTGCACACCCTTGTTGATCTTTAACTCCACCTTGATGGTCTTGTCCTGGGGGTCTTGGGAAAATACGATCGTGTTCACCCTCCCTACGGTAAGGCCGGCCAGGCTTACGGGCGCACCGGAAAGCAAACCCTTGATATTGGAAAAGGACGCCCACAGCGTGTACTGCCGTTGAAAATATTTCTGGTGGCTCCCGAGGGCGAAGATGCCCGCGCCGAACAGGCACACGCTGACGACTACGAAGATTCCCACCTTGAGTTCCCTCGCTTTTATCGATTTCATCCTTCCCTCCTTGTTCTATGCAATGATTTTTTTCTCGATAAAATCACGCACCTCTTGAATCTGAGAGGCCAGGAATTCCTTCTGGGTCCCCACTATGGCGATCCGCCCTTTATGTAAGAGCGCCAACCGGTCGGTGACTGCGTAGGCGCTCTCCAGATCGTGGGTGACGACGATCGAGGTGACGTGCAAGATCCGTTGGAGCTCAGCGATCAGCTGGTTGATGCGCTCCGTATTGGCGGGATCGAGCCCCGTCGTCGGTTCGTCGTACAGGATGATCTCCGGGTCTATGGCAATGGCCCGGGCCAGCCCGACCCGTTTCTTCATGCCGCCGCTCAACTCCGCCGGCATCTTCTCCTCGACACCCTCCAGTCCCACGAGGCGTAATTTCTCCCGCACGATTTTACGGATCTTTTCCTCGGAGAAACGAAAATGTTCCCTAATGGGATACGCCACGTTTTCGCCGGTGCTCAGAGAGTCGAAGAGCGCGGCCCCTTGAAAGAGCATCCCTATCTTGCGCCGAAAGGGGATGAGCTCGTTTTCTCTGAGCGGGACGATATCCCTCGTCTCAATAACGATCTGACCTCGATCGGGCTTTTCCAGGCCGGAGATGAGCTTCAGCAAGACGCTCTTCCCCGTCCCGCTCCCCCCTAAGATCGTGATGGTCTCTCCCTTTTGGATGCCCAGGCTTACGCCGTTGAGGACCTGCTGGCGCTCAAAGGCCTTAGAGACCGATTTGATCTCGATGATCGGCGTCTTCATCTCGTCACAGCATGAGAAAGAGTTTGGTCAACAGAAAGTCGCATATCAATATCAAGATGGAACAAATCACGACCGTCGAGGTCGTGGCGCGCCCGACGCCGACCGTCCCCCCGTGCGTCGTCATCCCCTGATAGCACCCGACAAGGGCGATAATGAGGCCGAAGAAAAAGGTCTTGCCGATGCCGCTCGCCACGTCCTGCAGGGAAATCCTCTCCATGATGCTGGTTAAGTAATAGGAGGTGGTGACCTGAAATTCGGTGACGGTGATCAGGAGCCCACCCAGGATGCCCAAGATGTCCGCGATAACGGTAAGTAAAGGAAGGGCGACGATCGTCGCGATCAGCTTGGGAACCACCAGCCGCTTCACGGGGTTTGCCCCCATGACCCGGATGGCGTCGATCTGCTCGGTCACCTTCATGGAGCCGATCTCAGCGGCGATCCCCGAGCCGACCCTCCCCGCTACCATGAGGCCGGTGAAGACCGGGCCGATCTCCCTGACCAGGGATATGGCCACCACGACCCCGATAAACCCCTTGGCCCCGAA
>Ga0154798_1054_pt1 | contig 22308 bp, 19 predicted proteins | sample Rifle2008BG16ft_FD_105806 | JGI IMG/M metagenome (GOLD analysis project Ga0154798, IMG submission 105806) | Deltaproteobacteria bacterium RBG_16_54_18 | reverse complement strand
GCCTTTTTTTCTGTATGGGTTCACCAGGCGAAAAAAACACCGGCATACAAAAGTCGTGCTCCCGGATAATAAATCCGGGCTGGCGTACGATCACATAGAATACCCGTCCAACTGACGTGCAAAGAGACGCCCTTGGTTTTTAGGTTTCGAGATAGTTTGGATTCGGAAACTTTAAAGACTAAGGGCGTTTCGCACGCCAGCATTTAAACTTACCCCTCCTTTTTTTGTCCTTGTCCCCCTTTAAAAAACCGAAGCCGGAGCCGAAGGTGGCCCTTTGGCCAGTAACCCTTTTGGCTAAAGGGCCATCTTCGGGGTCAGGGGGGCGCGCGGGGGGGAGGGGGGGATTTGAAACCCATTGCGATACCTCGGCAAAAAAATTCTCAAAAAAATAAAAAATTTCTCTTGACATCACCTCTTTGAAAGTAATATAACCTTTTTAAAGATACTATATGTTGTGGTACGTAAATGCTTTAGCACAAGATCGATGATGAAGGATCAAATAACATGTAATATCACAGCTAAGTTTTTTAACAGTTATACAGCTTCAAGGGGAAAGGGTGGGGCGAGTATGATGCCGGTTACTGATATTAGAGAGAGACAGAGCGATTTGTCCCCTGGGGACACCACCGATATGGCCCTCTTCGTACGCACGTCGGAAGAGAGCATGGAGGGGTGGGATCGCCAGCGGATCGTTGACGCCCTGTTGCGGGAGACCTATATCGACCCCGACACGGCCGACGCCATCAGCCTGGAGGTCGAGGAGATCATCCGGAGGAGCACGATCACCATGGTGACCACCCCCCTCGTCCGGGAGTTGGTGGATGCCAAGCTCATCGAGCGGGGGTTGGAAGAGGCCCGCAAGCAGCACACCCGGCTCGGGATGCCCCTCTATGACGTCAACCAATTGATCATGCACCCTAACAAGGAAAATGCCAACGTCCCCCACGGTCCCGAGGCCACCAACCTGACCTTGGCCGAGACGATTAAAAAAGAATACGCCCTGCTGCACGTCTTTTCCCAGGAGGTGGCCGACGCCCACATGCGCGGGGATATCCATTTGCACGACCTGGGGTTCATCGACCGTCCCTATTGCAGCGGTCAGTCCCTGGAATATATCAAGAAGTTCGGGCTCAATCTCCCCAACTCCCTCTCCATGGCCAAGCCTGCCAAACATCCGGAGGTGCTGCTCGCCCACATGGTGAAGTTCGCCGCGGGACTGCAGAGCCATTTCGCCGGCGCCATCGGGTGGGACGCGGTCAATCTCTTTTTCGCCCCCTACCTCGTCGGCATGGGCGATGCGGAGGTCAAACAATTGGCCCAGATGCTCATCTTCGAATTTTCCCAGCAGGCCGTGGCCCGCGGGGGGCAGGCGATCTTCACCGACCTCAATCTCTACTGGGAGGTCCCGAGGCATTTTAGAGACGTCCCCGCCATCGGGCCCAACGGGGAATTCACCGGCAAGACCTACAACGAGTACCTGAAAGAGGCACAGCGCTTTGTATGGGCACTCTTTGAGGTCTACGGTGAAGGAGACGGCGCTGGCCGGCCGTTCTTCTTCCCCAAGCCTCTGGTCCACATCACCGAAGATTTCTTCCGCACGCCGGATCACGAGCGGTTTCTCAACCATATCTGCACCATCGCCGCGGAAAAGGGGAATACGTATTTTGTCTTCGACCGGGGGGAGACGGCCAAGATATCGGAATGCTGCCGGCTCAGTTTCAAGCTGGAGGCCTCGGACCTGGAGGATGCCCATCAGCCGTGGAAGATGCGCTACAGCGCCCTGCAGAACGTCACGCTCAATCTCCCGCGCATCGGCTATGTATCCGACGGGAACGATACCAAACTCTTTGAGAACATCTCCCGCTTTATGGATCTGGCGGTCAGGGCCCATCTCGAAAAGAAAGGTTTCATCGAACGGCTGCTCTCCCTCGGGGATAAAGGCCCGCTGGCCCTGCTCACCATGAACCAAGATGGAGAATCTTATCTACGGATGCGTCGCGCCACCTACCTGATCGGCATGGTCGGGCTCAACGAGATGGTCAAGGTGCACACCGGCCACGAGATGCATGAATCCAAAGATGCCTTTAAGTTCGGCCTGCGGGTGATCGCCCATATGAAGCTCCTGGCCGAGAAGATGAGCGAGCGGCAGGGGATGCGGTTCGTCCTGGAGCAGACGCCGGCGGAGAGCACCTCCTATCGATTCGCCAAGCTCGATATGCGGTTTCACTCGCCGCAGGCAGGCTATATCGTCAAGGGGGACATTGCCCGCGGGGAGATCTATTACACCAATTCTACCTATCTCAGCAATGACGCGGTGATCAACCCCATTGAGCGAGTAAGACAGGAAGGGCTGTTCCATCCCTTGATTGAGGCTGGTTCCCTCACCCATATCTGGCTCGGGGAATCAAGACCCTCAGCGGCATCCCTGGCAAATTTCGTGACCAAGACGTTCCAGTTGACGCTGAATGATCAGATCGCCTTTTCGCCGGAGTTCACCACCTGCAACGCGTGCGCGCGTACGGTCAGGGGGTTAATTGCCCGCTGCGCATACTGTGGGTCGGAAGATGTCGATGGCATTACCCGTATTACCGGATACTTTACCAAGGTCTCCAGCTGGAACAAGGGAAAGCTCGGTGAATTACGGGATAGGTATCGTAATGAGGCCTTTATCAAGAAGCGTCCGGATGACGCGCAGATCCAGATTTCAGTATGACCAGGAGGGGAAAGGACCGTATGGGATCCATTAAGATCTTTACCAAACGTGAATGTCCCAAGTGCCCGGCGGCCAAAGAGATAGGCGACATCCTGCAGCAAAAGGGTCAGCAGGTCCAGTACTATGACCTTGAAACCCCGCAGGGGCTTGCCGAGGCCGCTTTCTACAGCGTCTTGTCCACACCCACCATCCTCGTCGAGGATGAACAAGAACGGATTCTGGCGGGGTGGCGGGGAGCAGTCCCCACCTTGCAAGAGATCCAGGGGATACTCAGGGCATGATGCAGGCGCTTGCACAGGCGCCTGTTCCGGCGCCGCATGCAGACCCCCTCAGCATCAAAGGGTTTTTAGAGACCTCCTTTGTGGACTGGCCCGGCAAGGTGGTCTCGGTGCTCTTTTTACCCCGGTGCAACTTTCGGTGCCCCTTCTGCCATAATCACTCGCTGGTCGTTAATCCAGCGGGGTATGATGACATTCCCCGGCCCTATATCATGGCCCGCCTTACCGAGCTGAAGGAGTGGGTGGATGGTGTGTGCATTTCCGGGGGGGAGCCTACCATCCACCCCCGCCTTCCGTCTCTCATGGCGGAGGTCAAGGAGTTAGGATTAACGGTAAAACTCGATACCAACGGAAGCCGCCCTGATATTTTGCAGGCACTGCTGGCACAGGGGCTTGTGGACTGTGTGGCCATGGACATCAAGGCCCCGCTTGATGAAGTGAGTTACGCCAGGGCCGCGGGTACTGCCGTGGACCTGGCCGCCATACAGGAGAGCATCGCGCTTCTGGAAAAAGGAGAGGTAGAATATTATTTCAGAACCACCGTTGTCCCAGCCCTCCACAAGGGGGAGGACCTGCTCCATATCGCCCGCCACCTGAGCGGGTCCTCCTCCTTGACCCTCCAAAACTTCAACGCCGAAGATCCCCTCGACCCCCGGTTTAAAGGGGCTGCTTCCTATCACGCAGAGTGGCTCCAGGGGATGCAGGAGAGGATTACTCCGATCATTCAGCAGTAAGCTCGTTCATCGTGTATGGCTCGGCAGGAAGTACCTTGTCATCCTCTCGTAAATTATTATATTATAGCCGTGTCTGGTGATTGTCCATTGAAAATATCCGGGCGCAAAACGCCCAGGACTGCTATTGGATAGTGAGCCACGCTCGAAACCTCAGGAGGGAAACGGGGCTATGTTCAAGGAAGCAGATGATTTGTTTGATGAGGTACGGAAACTACACCTCCAGGCCGAACGACATTTTTTAAATTTGCTGACTCCCAACAAAGCTTACCCCTCGGCAGAGGGGCGGTGGCAGCCCCTGGCAGACGTCTATGAGACCGATAAGGACTGGGTGATCAAATTGGAACTTGCCGGGGTGCGCAAAGATGATTTCTCCGTCAGCATTAACAAGGGAGTTCTGACGGTGCGGGGAACGAGACGAGATGAGTTCGAGGGACAGTGGCGTACTTATCACCAGGCGGAAATTCACTACAATTTATTCACGCGCAGCTTCTCACTGCCCGGCGGAATCGACGAGGGGGCTATCAAGGCCCGGTATACGAGCGGCTTGCTGACGATCACGATCAACAAGACAACAACGCCTCCGGCAGAACGCAGAAAGATAACCATCACCATTACCTAACGGTGACCCAATGGACGAGCACACGGAAGAGCAACAAACAACAGAGGCCTTCGGGGTAACGGGCGAAGAAGAGACCCCCAAGATCCCCGCTGAGCTTCCCCTGCTGCTTATCGAGGATATGGTCATCTATCCCCATACCCTGGTCCCCCTGGTCATCAAGGACCCCCGTATCATCGCGGCCGTCGACGACGCCCTTTCCCACGAGCGGATCGCGGGTGCAGTTATGCTCAAGGATCAGGCAGAGGGTACCTTTCACCAGACAGGGTCCGCCATCCTCATCCACCGGATGCTGAAATTCCCCGACGGCACCATGCGCATGATCACACAAGGGCTTGCCAAGATCGGTATCACGAAGGTGTTGCAAGATAAACCCTTTCCCAAGGCCGAGGTGCAGGTCATCGAGGAACGGGCGGAGAAGAACGAACGGGTAGAGGCCTTGATGCGGGCTGTGATGGGGCAGTATCAGAAGATGATCAGCCTCGTTCCCTACATCCCCGATGAGCTGCAGGCGGCGGGCCTGAATATTGAAGATCCCCTCCGGCTGGTCTACTTTATTTCCACGCTGATCAAGATGAAACCCGAGGACAAACAAGAGATCCTCGATCTCGCATCGGCCGAAGAGAAATTGAAAAAGATATCCGCCATACTCCAGCGGGAGGTAGAACTCCTTGAGCTCGGCACCAAGATCCAATCCGAGGTACAGGACAAGATGACCAAGGGGCAGCGGGAATATTTTTTGCGCGAGCAGCTCAAGGCCATCAGGAAGGAGCTCGGGGAAGAAGATGAGGTGCAGGTCGAGGTCAAGGAGCTACGCGAAAAAATGGAGGCCGCCAACCTGCCCGACTATGTGCTCAAGGAGGCCCAACGGGAGCTGGGCCGCCTGGAAAAGGTCCCCACGGCCTCGCCGGAATACGGGGTCATCAGGACCTATTTGGAGTGGGTGCTGGAACTCCCCTGGAGCCGTGAGACCGCGGACAATATGGACCTGGCCAGGGCCCGGCAGGTGCTGGATGCGGACCATTACGACCTCAAGGAGGTCAAGGAGCGCATCCTCGAATATCTGGCGGTGCGCAAGCTCAAGCGCGACATGAAGGGCCCGATCCTCTGTTTTGTTGGCCCGCCGGGAGTGGGGAAGACCTCGCTCGGACACTCCATTGCCACGGCCCTGGAAAGAAAATTCGTGCGGATGTCCCTCGGCGGGATGCATGATGAGGCGGAGATCCGCGGTCATCGACGCACCTATATCGGTGCCATGCCCGGTAGCATCATTCAGAGCATCCGCCGGGCGGAGTCGCGCAATCCAATCGTCATGCTCGATGAAATCGATAAGGTGGGGGCCGACTTCCGGGGCGATCCGTCGTCCGCGCTCTTGGAGGTCCTCGACCCGGAGCAAAACGCGACCTTTCGTGATCACTACCTCGATCTCCCCTTCGACCTCTCGAGCGTCTTTTTCATCACGACGGCGAACGTCTTGGAAACCATCCACCCCGCGCTGCGAGATCGTATGGAGATCTTGATGCTCCCCGGGTACACCGAACATGAGAAGAGCGCGATTGCCCAACGATACCTCATCCCCAAACAGATCGAGAGACATGGGCTGGCTGCCGCCGATGTGCAGTTTGACGAAGCGGGGATTAGAAAGATCATCGCCTCGTACACCCGAGAGGCCGGTGTGAGAAACCTGGAACGGCAGATCGCCCGGGTCTGCCGCAAGGTGGCCTTCAAAAAAGGTGAGGGGGTTACGACGGGCGATACCATTTCACCCGCCTCCCTCCGCGATTACCTCGGGCCCGAGCGCTACTTCCCCGAGGTGGCCATGCGCACCGCCCGTCCCGGGGTGGCCACCGGCCTTGCCTGGACCGAGGCAGGGGGCGATATCCTCTTTGTGGAGGCGACGAAGATGCCCGGCAGGAAGGAGCTTGCACTCACCGGGCAGTTGGGGGGCGTGATGCAGGAATCGGCCAAGGCGGCCTTGAGCTACGTGCGCACCAAGGCAGAAGAGCTGGGTATCGAGAAGGGATTCTTTGAGAAGTACGACCTCCATGTCCATGTCCCCGCGGGCGCTATTCCCAAAGACGGACCTTCGGCCGGCGTCACCATCGCGTGTGCCCTCGCGTCGGAGCTCACCGGCCGTCCCGTGAGAAACGATGTCGCCATGACCGGCGAGATCACCCTCAGCGGGCTGGTGCTGCCGGTGGGGGGGATCAAGGAAAAGATCCTGGCGGCCAAGGCCGCGGGCATCAAAAAGGTGATCCTGCCGGCGCGCAACCGAGGTGACGTGGAGGAAATCGGCGAGGAGCTCAAGGACGGCTTAGAGTTTGCCTTTGTCGAATTTGCCGATGAGGTATTCCGGCTCGCCTTGAGCGACGCGGCCGCAAAAAAGCCGAGGCGGGCGGAGGCGTCATAGCGCTATGCCCTCCCTGCAGGAGATGAACCGCAAGCGACAGGCGCAGGGCCTGGAGAGGAATCTCAAGGGGATCATCCACTTCCTGGAGGACCAGTATACTGAATTTCAGCAGCTTTGCCGGGTCTTTAATCCACGCCGGGGATATTCGCCGACGGCCGCCAAAGAGATCAAAGAAACGTATAAGATGTCCAGCGCCAAATTCGCCGAGGCCAGGGCCCTGCAGCAACTCATGCGCGGGAAGTACCGGGGATACGCGGATCTCGACCCTCAACTGCAGCGCCAGGTGGAAGAACTCTCCCTGATGTTTCGGAAGGATTACCGCTTCTTTGAACAAAACCAGAATGCCTGGGAACGAGAACAGAAGGCGCGCGGGGAGAAGGCCATCCCCCAGCGCCTCCTCACGCACGTGTATCAGGTCTATGCGACGACTTCCCCCCTCCCCGCGCTCCTCCTCTGTTTTCAGGGGGACGCGGCTTCCCTGCAAGCGGTCAAGGAGCGGATAACCCTCCGCGACCATGACACGTGGGATACCGCCGAGGGTGAGCTCTGGTTCTTTGTGACGGGGGTAGAATACGCGGATGTCTCCCTGCTCAGGGAACAGCTTATCGACAGACTCTTGGCGGGTCTGCAGAAAAAGGTCAAGGGGATCGCCTTGCGGGTGAGCACGGGGGAGCAGGTACACGAAGACGTCCTGCGGGTACTGCGCCGCGATTTCGTCGAGGTGAACACCGGAGACATCAAGATCCTCTAACCAACCCGCGCAACTGTCCGCAGGCAGCCGAGATATCCCTCCCTCGGCTTTCCCGAATGATGGTCAGGTACCCCGCATCCATCAATATCTTTTGAAACCGGAGCACCGTCTTTTCCGGAGGCCGACGGAAGGCAATTCCGGGGACCTCATTGAGGGGGATAAGGTTAACCTTGCATCTGATCCCCCTGAGGATTTGGCCGAGCCTCCTCGCGTCGGCGTCAGAATCGTTCACCCCCTGGATCAGCACGTATTCAAAGGTGATCCGCTCGCGCGGAGGAAGGGGAAAGGCGCGACAGGTCGCCAGCACGGCGTCCAGCGGGTATTTCGCGCTGATCGGCATCAGGGACGAGCGTACCTCCTGGGTGGCGGCGTTCAGGGAGACGGCCAGGCGGCACGGCACCTTTTCCGCGAAGAGCCTCTTCATCTGCGGAATGAGGCCGACCGTGGAGAGCGTTATCCTCCTGCGTGAGAGTCCCAGGCCGAAGGCGGAGGTCATAAGTCCCACCGCCTGCTGGACACGCTCATAATTGGCCAGCGGTTCTCCCATACCCATGAGGACGCAATTGCTGATCCGGTTCTCGACGCCAAGATCCCTGGCGATCACCACGATCTGATCGAGGATCTCGCCGGCGGTGAGATCGCGGGCAAGGCCACCGGCGCCGGTCAGGCAGAAGCGGCACCCCATGGCACACCCGACCTGCGTAGAGATACAGAGGGTGAGGCGGTCATCATCGGGGATGAGCACGCTTTCTATCTGATTGCCGTCCGCAAGGGTAAAGAGATATTTTCGGGTGCCGTCTGCAGAGCGCTCGACGGTTGACGGCTCCACGGACGATATACAGGCCGTGCGGGCAAGCTCCGCACGCAATTCCTTGGCCAAGTCCGTCATTTCGTCGAAAGAAGTTGCCTTTTGAACGTAGAGCCACCGCATGATCTGCCGGGCCCGATAACGCTCCTTGCCGAGGCCGGCGATAAAGGCCTCCATCTCCGCGACAGTGAGGTTTTTGAGAGGTACCATCATGGTTCATGTGTCGGAATATTGTTTGTGGCATTATAATGCCCTGCCCGCGGCTTGTAAAGGAGGTACCGCGGCCGAAGCAAACGAAGAGGTAAATTTTGCCGCTTGTGTATCGCTCGTCACTTGGGATATAATTACGCCGCCGGTAAGCCGTGACGAATAGGCTGGCTCATGAAGACGTACACAAGAGCACCTGCAGGACCATGCTGACCTAACAATAAGGAGCGTCGCATGTTTTTTAAATTTCTCCCCAAGGACTTTAATTTTTTTGAGTTGCTCGAACGGCAGGCAGAGTATGCCGTGGAGGCGGCTCGTTATTTAAAAGAGGTCGTCGCGCAGGGCGTCGTCGATGAAGGGCATTTGCAGAAGATGCACGAGATCGAACACCAGGGGGATGAAGTCGCCCACGCCATTATCGCGCAATTGAACAAGACGTTTATCACCCCCTTTGAGCGCGAAGATATCTACGCCCTGACCAAGCAGCTCGATGATGTTATCGATATGATTTATACGATCGTCAACCGTCTCAAGGTGTATAAGATTACCGGGGTAAAAAAGGAACTGGTCGAATTTGCCGCAGTGATCGAAGAGGCGACGGGTTGCGTGGCCAGCGCCGTCAAGGGCTTGCGCAACGCGAAGGACACAAAACCCGTCACCGAATCTTGCATCGAGATCAACCGTCTCGAAAACGTCGGTGACTCGATGCGGGATAAAGTCCTCGCGGAGCTTTTTGAAAAAGAAAAAGACCCGCTGCAGGTGATCAAGCTGAAGGACATTTACCTGGATGCCGAAACGGTCCTCGATATTTGTGAAGATGTGGCAAATGTCGTGGAGTCTATCCTCGTCAAACACGCCTGAGGCATGACCTCTCTATGACTGCAACGATATTGTTTCTGATCGCGCTCGCGCTCGCCTTTGATTTTTTAAACGGCTTTCATGATTCCGCGAACTCCATTGCGACGGTCGTTTCCACCCGGGTGCTGTCGCCTCGTTATGCTGTGATGTGGGCGGCCTTGTTTAACTTTATTGCCTTCCTCTTCTTTGGGCTCCATGTTGCCAACACGATCGGCAAGGGGATTATCGATGTCGCCATCGTTAATAATATGGTCATCTTCAGCGCCCTGGTGGGTGCCTGCGCCTGGAATATCATCACCTGGTACCTGGGGCTGCCGACGAGCTCATCCCATGCCTTGATCGGCGGCATGATCGGCGCGGCCTTGGTCCAGGCAGGGGCCAAGGCCCTTGTCTGGACGGGGATCGCGAAGACCGTGGCGTTCATATTCATTGCGCCGATTGCCGGTCTCCTCTTGGGGTTGGGCTTTGGTCTCGCCCTCTACTGGCTGTTTAGAAAAAGCACCCCGGCAAAAGTCGATCATATCTTCAGGAAAGGACAGCTGATCTCTGCCGCGCTCTACAGCCTGGGCCACGGGGGCAATGACGCGCAGAAAACCATGGGGATCATCACGGTGCTGCTATTCAGCGCCGGCCTCTTGGGCACTACCTTTCGTGTTCCCTTATGGGTCGTGCTCTCCTGTCACGGCGCTATTGCCCTGGGGACGATGTTCGGGGGGTGGCGCATCGTCAAGACCATGGGGCAGAAGGTTGCCAAGATCAAGCCGGTGGATGGTTTCTGCGCCGAGTCGGGGGCCGCGATTTCCTTATTTATTTCCACGGCACTCGGGGTGCCGGTGAGCACGACGCATACGATCACCGGCGCCATCATGGGGGTGGGGTCGGTGCGCCGTTTGAGCGCCGTTCGCTGGGGGGTGGCCAGACGGATTATCTGGGCATGGATCCTCACCATCCCGTGCTCTGCCGCCATCTCTGCCCTCGCGTATAACCTCGTGAGGGTGGGGCGCTAAAAAACCCGCGTTATTAATACTTCAGTTTTTTGTTGAGCTCGTCGGTGAGACTTTTTTCAATCTCCTTTGTCGTCCCCTCCCCGACTTTTTTCCCGACTCCCTCCAATTCTTTTTGTCCTACCTTTTCCAGGGTGCTCGCATCCAGCTTGAGCGCACCGAGGTCAAAGCCGGTAAGCTGGGCGATTGCCGTGCGCTCCAGGGCGCGTACGATGATAAGATTGACCAGTTTCTTGAGATCGGTGACATTCCGGTAGACCTCATTGAGGCCGATGGTGAAGGTCTGGGTAGCGGGCTTCTCTCCCAGGGAATAATCCTTATACACGACCGTGCCGATCTTTAAGATGAGTTGATCGATGGTGACCTGCGGCGCCTTTTTTTCTTCCGCAGGTTTTTTCTGCTTCTTTTCTCCCACCGACGTGAGGGCATCGATATTCAGTTTACGCTCTTTGTTGCGTACCACCATCAGCTCTTTAAGATCCAACTCAGCGGTTTTAAAGTGTGCCCGCTTGGTGAAAAACGAGGCAAGTTCGAACGAGACGAAGAACCGGGGAATATCGATCATCACCTTATCGGTGAACCCGGGAGGATTGAGCAATCTCATATTGATGACATCCACCTTGGGGGCAAGCAACCCTACGTCCGTCGAGCCGATCGTGAGCGTAAGGCCGGTTGCCTTTTTTGCGCCTTCTTCCACTGCCATCTTAATGAGGACATTTTTACACAGAAGCAGCGCTACAAAGACAACGACGACAATTCCCGCAACAATTGCCAGCTTTTTCATCATCGTATCCTCCCGTACCTACTTGTAAAGAAAGATGGTTGGTCTTGTTAGTCCTGAACTCTCTGGATATACTCAGTGTAGCAAAGCAATTATTATATGGCAATAAAAAAGGCCCCGGAAGGGGCCTTTTTTAAAATTACTACAATCGTCGCTTTAGCGATTCATGCCTTGCCCTTATCCATCGCCGCCAGGACAAGCTCGGCGATGTCGGAGGCCCGATAGCGCTCTTGCAGTTCCTTTTCTTTAATCCCGTCCACGAGCATCGTGTAGCAGAAGGGGCAGGCGGTGCCTACTACCTGGGGATTGGTCTGCACCACGTCCTCGATCCGCGCGTGGTTGATGCGCGTGCCGAGGTGTTCTTCCATCCACATCCTGCCGCCGCCGGCGCCGCAGCAAAACCCCCGTTCCTTATTACGTTTCATCTCTACCAATTTTACGCCGGGGATGGCCCGAAGGATCTGGCGAGGCGGGTTATAAACGCCATTGTGCCTGCCGAGGTAACAGGAGTCGTGATAGGCCACCTTGAGGTTCTGCCGCTTGCTCAGGGTAACGCGCCGCTGGGCAATCAGCTGTGCGATAATCTCGGTATAGTGATAGACGGCAAATTCCCCGCCGAATTGCGGATATTCGTTCTTGAGGGTATTGTAGCCATGGGGGCACAGCGTGATGATCTTTTTGACGTTATATCCCTTCATGACCTCGATGTTTTGCTGGGCCATCATCTGAAAAAGGTATTCGTTCCCGAGCTTGCGCGCCGAGTCTCCACAGCATCCCTCTTCCGCCCCCAGGATGCCGAAGGAGACACCCGCGGCCTGCAGGATCTTCACCACGGCCGTGCTCACCTTTTTGTTGAGCTCATCAAAGGAGCCGGCGCATCCCACGTAGAGCAGATATTCAGGATCAGGTGACTCGGCAAGGGTCTTGACCCCGAGCTCGGCGGCCCAATCGCCCCGTGTTGCCGAGCCGATACCCCAGGGATTGCTGTTGTTTTCCATATTGCGGAAGGCGACCTGGACTTCGGCGGGGAAACGGCTCTCCATCAAGGCCATGTAGCGACGCAGCTCGATCAACTTCGGCCACGGCTCAATGAAGACCGGACACTGCGTCGTGCAGGCGCCGCACGTGGTGCAGGACCAACTTGCGTCGTCCGCGATAACGCCACCGCTGACAGCTTTTGCTTCCACCTCCGGCGGCTGCTCGGCCGCTGCTCCGGTCTTTTTCTGCGCCCAAACCGGGGCCATCTCATTGAGGTGTGCCTTTAAGTCCTGGATTACCTGTTTGGGATTCAGCGGCTTGTCAGTCAGATGGGCCGGGCAGCTGTCCTGGCATCTACCGCAGCGCGTGCACGCATCCAACTGCATGAGATCGACCCAGGTGAACTCCTCCAGCTTATTGACGCCGAAGGTCTCGGCCTCCTCCATCTTTTCAATCGCGTTGACGGCCGCCTGCTTGAGGTTGCGCGTATAGGTGCTGATGAAGGTGGTAATGATATGGAGCAACCGCGTATAGACGATCGCGGCGATGAATACATAGGAAAGGACCACGTGGACCCACCAGATGCCTTTATGCCAGGTGAGGACGGCCGCCTGGCTGCCCCCGGCAAACAAGGGGCTTAAGAACCACCCCACGAAGGACCACCGCTCCCACGGGGCGTTAACCGGCACGTTGAGCGCGGCGAGCCGAGCCGCTTCCACGAGAAAGCCGGTTACCACGACGCAAAACAGGAGCAGGAGCGCCCAGAGGTCGTCAGGTTTGTTGTCGAGCCGGGAGGGCCTGGTCACATAGCGTCTCCAGGCGGCCATGAGCACGCCGAGTACGATGGCGAGTCCGGCCAGCTCTAGGATAAAGGAGAAGGTAATATAAGCCGTGCCGTGGAGAAAGTGAAGCCCGCTATAGTGGTCAAAGGCCTCAAGGCCTGTTCCGATAAATAGAAGAGCAAAACCCCAGAATATCAGGGCGTGCATAATACCGGGATACGTATCTTTGAGGATCCGCCAATGACCTACGACATAGAGCACGACCCCCTTGATCCGTTCCGCTGCCTGGTCAAAACGTATTGCTGCCTTGCCGTGGCGCCAGAGCCTGATCCGATCGTATAAGGCATAGACGAGTATGAGTATGGCGGCCAGGGCCAGGATATAATTGATCATACCGATGGCGCCGATATTCCAATATAACGGTCTCGCTATTTCCATCGCATCCTCCCCGTTGGTATGTTCAGTCTCCTTATTGTACTAAAGGGGGGTACAGATAACACCCCCCTGCTTACTGCACCCTGGTGCAAAGCCTTACTGCAGCTTTTTAACCTCTTGGGTGAATGCCGGCACTATCTTAAAGAGGTCATCGACGACCCCGTAGTCCGCCTTTTTAAAGATCGGGGCCTCGGGGTCTTTATTGACGGCCACGATCATCTTGGAAGTCCCCATTCCGGCTAGATGCTGGATGGAACCGGAGATCCCGCAGGCGACATAGAGGTTCGGGGTAACGACCTTACCACTCTGCCCCACCTGGTCCGACTGCGGACGCCAGCCCGCATCCACTGCGGCACGCGAGGCGCCGACCACGCCACCGAGGACGCCGGCCAACTCCTCCAAGATCTGAAAACCCTCCGGGCCCTTCATTCCCCTGCCGCCGGAGACGATGATATTCGCCTCGGTCAGATCGACCTTTTCTCCGCCGGTTTTTACCACTTCCTTAAGGGCAACCATCGTGTCGTCAGACTTTACCGCGGCGGCGACTTTTACCACCTCGGGCTTGCGCGATTCGTCGGGTGCGGCGAGCGTCAGGACATTGGGACGCACGGAGGCCATCTGCGGCGCGGCATCGGAGAAGACGACATCTGCGTAGACCTTTCCGGCATACATCGGTCTGCGCACCTGCAACCTGCCCTTATCATCGAGGCCGATACCGGTGCAATCGGTGGCGAGACCAACTCCCAATCTGCCGGCCACCCGTGCGGAGAGGTCCTTGCCATTGATACTCGCCCCAAAGAGCACGATCGCGGGCTTTTCCTGTTGCACGAGGTCGCACAGGGCCTTCGTATAGCCGCCGGTCGTGTACGCGCCGAGGTCTGCCGCCTCCACGCAGTATACCTTTTGCGCCCCGTACGAGCCTAAGGCAGCGGCCATACCTTCTACGCCCGATCCGATCAAGACCGCGCAGAGCGGCCCGCCGCTTTTTCCCGCCAACGCCTTTGCCTCGCTCAAAATTTCAAAGGCTACTTTTTTTATTTTCCCATCTTTATGTTCCGCATAGACCCAAATAGCTGCCATGGTAGCTCTCCTCTCGTTGCCTCTCTCTCATTAATTAGATTACCTTTGCTTCTTCTCTGAGCAGCTTTGCCAATTGCCCTGCCTTTTCTTCCGGGGTACCGCCTTCAACGATTTTGCCGGCCTTGCGTAGGGGGGGGAGAGAAAATTTTGCTACCTGCGTTTTAAACCCCTGTTTCCCCACGTCTCCTGTACTGAGCCCCACGTCGGCCACCTTGACGGGTTTAAGCTCCTTCTTCTTTGCCTTCATGATCCCCGGCAACGACGGGTAGCGCGGTTCATTCAATCCCTTGGTCGCACCGAGGACCGCCGGTAAGGGTACTTCCAGGACCTCTACTCCCCCTTCAACCTGGCGGTGTACCGTTGCCTTTTTTTTATCTGCTGAGAGCTCCAGCTTGACGATTCCCATGACGGAGGGAAGTCCCAAGAACTCGGCGAGGGCATGCCCTACCTGGAAGGCGTCATCATCGATTGCCCGCATACCGCACAAGATGAGATCATGCGGCATCCCCTTGATGGCAGCTGCCAAGGCCTTGGCCGTCGCGTATGAGTCTGATCCGAGGAAGGCGGGGTCGTCGAGGTGGGCCGCCTTGTCCGCCCCCATGGCCAGTCCCGTACGGATAGACTCCGCGGCCCGCTCGGGGCCCAAGGTGACGATGGTGACCGTACCCGCTCCAATCTTTTCCTTTATCTTCAGCGCTTCTTCTACGGCATATTCGTCGTAGACATTGATCACAAATTTGATACCTTCATAGTTGATAGCCGTATTGTCGGCACTGGGCCTGATCTCCGCCTCGGTATCAGGCACTTGTTTTAAACAACAAATGATTTCCATAGGGTTCCTCCTTACTTTATTAAAAATCTTATTAACACTATGAGTCTACCGATGCTCGTGAATAACAGCACAAACTGTAGTTTTACATAACCATAATCGCGCTGCGACGTCAAGCCTTTTTCGGCTTTTTACTCCATGTTTTACTTATAAAAATTGAGGCAATAAAACAAGATAAAACAAATTATGTGAATAAATTCTCTTGACACGGGCTAGGTGTCATAGCTAATATGATATGCAGATTCATTGAGGATGCAAAAAGATACTATATTGTTGACGCAAAGTATCAATTATAGGAGATTGGTTGCTGAGGTGAAATACTACGGGCACTAGGCCAAAGTGACGCCCCTTTCCCAGCATACCTGAGAGTTCTCCTGGGTACATTAATTCTTTTATCACAAGGATGAGCGATGGAAACGATACAGGTCGAATCAATCGACAAGGGATTTATCGCCACGGTTGAACGTGAAAGCGGCCAGCAGGTAGCGCAGTGCTACCAGTGCGGCAACTGCACTGCCGGGTGTCCCCTCACCTTCGCCTTTGATATACCCGTCCATCAGATTATGCGCCTGCTCCAGGTCGGTCAGAAAGACCGGGTGCTCCGCTCCCACGCCATCTGGCTCTGCGCCACGTGCGAGACATGCACCACGCGGTGTCCCCGCGAGATCGATGTGGCGCGGGTCATGGATGTCCTGAGAATTTTGTCCCGGCGCGCGGGGACGGTCTCGGAACAAGGGGTGCGGGCCTTTTATGACTCCTTTCTCGATTCGGTGAAGAGCCATGGCCGGCTCTACGAGCTGGGGGTCATTATGAAATATAACCTCCAAACGAAACGTCCTTTTACCGATGCCGCACTCGGCCCCAAGCTGCTCGGCAAGGGTAAGATTCACCTGTTGCCGGGCACCATCAAGGGTGCCGGCGCCGTCAAGGAAATCTTTAAAAGGTTCGCGCACAAGAGGCGCAATGAAGGCTAAGCGCTACGCCTATTATCCCGGGTGCTCGCAACACGGGACCGCGGCGGAGTACGAAGTTTCTGCGCGAGCCGTGGCGGATAAACTCGGCATCACCTTGGTCGAGGTCGAGGATTGGAGTTGTTGCGGCTCTACCCCCGCTCATACGGTTGATCACGTCCTCTATGGGGCGCTTGCCGCCCGGAATCTCGCCCTCGCGGAACAGATGAAACTCGACACGATGGTCACCCCCTGCCCGTCCTGCCTGATCGCGCTCAAGAGCGCGCGGGTCATGGCACAGGACAAGGAGCATTTGCAGGAACTCAGGGAACTCATCGATCTCCCCCTGAAGGGTACTATCGAGGTTAAATCCCTCTTGCAGGTCATCTTTGAAGACATCGGGCTCGAGGCATTGACAGCGAAGGTCAAGCAACCGCTCACGGGTCTTACGTTCGCCCCCTATTACGGTTGTATCCTGACGAGGCCGCCTCAGCTCGCGCAATTCGACGATGCGGAAAATCCCGTTTCGATGGACAAGATCATAGCCGCCGTCGGGGCCAATGCCCCGGACTTCCCGTTTAAGACGGAGTGCTGCGGAGCGGCGTTCGGTCTGGCCAAACGGCAGATCGTACAAACCTTGAGCGCCAAGGTCCTGGCAGCGGCAGAGGCCATCGCGGCGGACGCGATCGTGGTTGCCTGCCCGCTCTGTCATCAAAATCTCGACCTGCGACAAGAACAGGTCAACGCCTTTCGGGGCGCCCGCAGCCGGATGCCGGTCTGGTATATAACGCAGGTAGTCGGGCTCGCCTTGGGGTTTTCGCCGCACGAGATGGGCCTGGACAAACATGCCGTGGCCAGTGATGCCATCCTGGCGAAATGGGAGACTCATTTGAAGGAGCATGCGCAATGAGGATCGGAGTATTTGTCTGCCACTGCGGCACCAACATCGGCGGCATGGTCGATAGCCACCAGGTGGCGGAAGCAGCCAAACAGTTCCCCCACGTGGTCTATGCGACCGACTACCTCTATACCTGTTCCGAGCCAGGACAGCTGCAGATACAAACGGCCATCAAGGAACAATCGTTGGACGGGGTGGTCGTGGCTGCCTGCTCGCCCCGTATGCACGAGAACACCTTCCGGCGCACCATAGAACGGGCCGGCCTCAACCGCTACATGTTCGATATGGCAAATATCAGGGAACACTGCTCCTGGATCGGCGAGGACAAGGAGGCCAACACGCGCAAGGCCACCGAGCTGGTCAGGATGGCAGTGGCCAAGGTGGCAAATCATGCGCACCTGCATTCGTCGCTGTTCGACGTGAACAAGCGGGTTTTAGTCTTGGGCGGCGGCGTCGCGGGGATGCAGGCTGCCCTGGACTGCGCCGATGGCGGCTTGGACGTGATCCTCGTGGAGAAAAAAACCAGCGTCGGCGGGAGGATGGCGCAGCTCGACAAGACATTCCCCACGGTGGACTGCTCGATCTGCATCTTGGGTCCTAAGATGGTTGACGTGGCGCAACACGACAAGATAAAGCTCTACACCTACGCGGAGATCGATGAAATTAAAGGATATGTCGGCAACTATACCGCCAAGATCCGAAAGAAGGCCCCCTACGTGGATTGGACCAAGTGCACCGGCTGTGGCCTCTGCATGGAGAAGTGCCCGAGCAAACAATCCTTTGATTACCACAACGAGGGGATTGCCGTGACCACTGCCATCAACATCCCCTTCCCGCAGGCGATCCCCAAAAAGGCCAAGATCGACCCAGCATACTGCCGCCAGTTCACCAAGGGAAAGTGCGGCGTCTGCGCCAAGGTCTGTCCGGTCAAGGCCATCAATTACGAGATGGAGGATGAGATCGTCACCGAGGAGGTCGGGGCCATCATCGTCGCGACGGGATACGGCCTCCTGGATATCGGAGAGCTCGGGGAATACGGAGCGGGCAGATACCCGGATGTCATTACCGGGATCCAATACGAGCGGATGTTAAACGCTTCCGGCCCCACCCAGGGGCATGTCCAGCGTCCTTCGGACGGCGAGGAGCCGAAACGGGTGGTCTTTATCTCCTGCGCCGGGTCACGCGACGCCTCGTTGGGACGTCCCTACTGTTCCAATTTCTGCTGCATGTACATTGCCAAGCAGGCCATCCTCACCAAGGATCACGTTCCCGGCGTCGAGGTTTATGTCTTCTATATCGATATCCGCTCACCCGGCAAGGGGTATGAAGAATTCACGCGCCGGGCCCAGGAAGAGTACGGGGTGCAGTATATTCGCGGCAGGGTCTCGCGCGTCTTCCCCCAGGGCAAGCGCATGATGGTCAAAGGTGTGGACACCCTCTTAGGGGCCCAGATGGAGATCGAGGCAGACCTCGTCGTCCTCGGCACGGCGGCAACGGCGGCCCCGGGTGCCCAGGAGCTGGCGGAGAAGCTACGGATTTCTTACGACGGGTATGGCTTCTACATGGAGAGCCACCCCAAGTTAAGGCCGGTGGAGACCAACACGTCGGGGGTCTTTCTGGCCGGGGCCTGTCAGGGGCCCAAGGATATTCCGGCCTCGGTGGGGCAGGGGAGCGCGGCAGCCAGCAAGGTCTTGGCCCTCTTTTCCAAAGACCAGCTCGCCTCCGATCCCCAGATCGCCCTGGTGAATGAGCGCCGGTGCATCGGGTGCTTCAAGTGCCAGGATACGTGCCCCTTCGGGGCCATCGAGGAACGGGAGCTGCGGGACGGGCAAAAGGTGGCCCACGTCATCGAGACCGTCTGCCAGGGGTGCGGCCTGTGTACCTCCACCTGCCCCCCTGGAGCGATACAATTACAGCAGTGCACCGATAATCAAATCATCGCGGAGGTAGAGGCATTATGCCAGGCATGGAAGCAAAGGAGCTGAGGGTAGTCGGGTTCCTCTGTAACTGGTGCTCCTACGGCGGTGCCGACACCGCCGGGGTGTCGCGGTTTAAACAGCCGACCGACCTCAGGATCATCAGGGTCCCCTGTTCCGGCAGGGTGGACCCCCTGTTCGTGGTCAAGGCATTCATGGAGGGGGCCGACGGCGTCCTCGTCTCCGGTTGCCACCCGCGGGATTGTCACTACGCGGAGGGGAACTTTTACGCCCGCCGCCGCCTGGAGGTGCTCAAACGATTTCTCCCCTTTATGGGTATTGACCCCGGCCGGTTTGCCTACACGTGGGTATCGGCCTCGGAGGGGGCCAGGTGGCAGCATGTGGTGACCGATTTTACCGCGCAGGTCCATGCCCTGGGGTCTCGTCGCACGTTTGGTGAAGGAGGAGCAGGCAATGCCGGTACTCGCTGACATCAAAGAGGCCATCACCCGGGAGTTAGAGGGGCTGGCGCTCGTCATCGGCTGGGGGCAGGGGTACGATCCCGTGCATGCCGTTCCCTTCTTTTGCCGCTCCAGCGCCGATATCGACCGCTTGATCTGGAACCCCCTGTGTGTCCACAACCTGGTATCGTATCTCCCCAAGCTCAAGGGGAAAAAAGTCGGGATTCTCTGCAAGGGGTGCGATAGCCGCTCCATCGTGCAGCTCCTGCAGGAAAAGCTCATCAAACGGGAGGAGATCGTTATCATCGGGATCCCGTGCCGCGGCGTGGTGGACATGAATAAGATACAAGCGCTTATTAATGGCAAAGAAGTTATTGATTGCTCGTTCACGGACAAGACTATCACCATAAAAACCTCAGAAGGCAAGCAGGAGGCCTCCCTCGACGACGTCCTGGCCGCGAAGTGCCTTGTCTGTCAATATCCCACGCCGATTATCTTCGACCACCTCGCCGGCGCCGCTTTTTCCGCACAGCGGCCGGCTGCCGCCGTCGATGCAGAGGTTAAGGAAATAGAAGGGCTGGATATCCCCGCGCGCCTCGCGCACTGGGAACGGGAGCTTGACCGCTGCATACGGTGCTATGCCTGCCGCAACGCGTGCCCCCTATGCGTGTGCCGGGATCATTGCGCCGCCGACGCGAGGGACCCCCATTGGTTCAGTCAGCGGACCGGCGTCAACGAAAAGGTGATGTGGCAGATCATGCATGCCCTGCACCTTGCCGGGCGCTGCACCGATTGCGGGGAGTGCGAACGGGCGTGCCCTATGAATATCCCGATCCAGCGCATCCGCCGCAAGATCAACAAGGAGATCAAGGAGCTCTTCGCCTACGAGGCAGGGGTAAACCCGGCAGATACCCCGCCGTTATATACCTTCAAGGTGGAAGAACCGACTATTAAGGAGAGCGAGTGGTGAGCACGCAGGCGCATTTCTTAGCAACGGGGAAAATACCGCCCTTGCTCAGCAAGCTCGGCAAGGCCGCTCGGGTCTTGGCGCCTGTCCGGACCGCGACCACGGTAACGCTGTTTCAGGAATGGCAGGCAGGCGCAGAACTCGCGCTTTCTCGACAGGCCTCGATGCCGCCCAAGGGGGTCGTCTTCCCGCAGACGGAGCAGCTCCTCAGCTATGCCTATACGAAAGACGCCAACGACCTGACGCGGACCACCGTAGCGCTTGACCACCAGCTGGATATTAAACCGACAATCCTCTTCGGGGCACGTGCCTGCGATGTGCAGGGATTGGCCGTTTTTGACCAGGTCTTCACGCACGGGGAATGGCAGGACGATGCCGTCACGGCGCGCAAAGACGCCCTGACGATTGTTACCCTCCTTTGTCACGAGTCTGAAAGCACGTGTTTCTGCACCAGCGTCGGCGGCAGTCCGACTGCCACCGCGGGGTCCGACTTGGCGCTCACGCCCGTGGACGGCGGCTATCTTGCCGAGGCAATCACCGACAAGGGGAAGACGCTCGTCAAGGACGAGGCATTCACCCCGGCGAAGGACAAGCAGGTCAAGGAGGCTCAGCGCGTTCGGGACGCGATAAAAAAACAAGATGTCCTGCCGCTGAAGCAGATCGAGCAGAAGATCATCAAGCTCTTCAGCACCGAATTCTGGGACCAGGTGAGCGCCTCCTGTGTCAGCTGCGGCGCCTGCACGTATGTCTGCCCGGCGTGCTACTGTTTTACGATCACCGACGAACCCGCCGGCATGCAGGGTGAGCGGATTCGCACCTGGGATTCCTGCATGTTCTACCAGTACACCCTCGAGGCGAGCGGGCATAATCCGCGCCCCACGAAGGCGGATCGCTACCGCAACCGCATCGGGCACAAGTTCAGCTATCACCCGACCAATTATAAGGGTGCCTTCGGCTGCAGCGGTTGCGGTAGGTGTATCAAATCCTGTCCGGTATCCTTGGATATTCGCCAGGTCTTGCGGGAGGCAGCGAAGCATGGCTAACCAAGCGGCAAACACCTTTGTTCCCGAGATCGGGCAAATCATCAAGGTCGTCGAAGAGACCCCCACGATCAAGTCCTTCCAGGTCGTGCTGGGGAACCAGAAGGAATTTCGTTTTGAGCCGGGGCAGGTGGCGCAGCTTTCGCTCTTCGGCGTCGGGGAGGCAACATTCGTGATCAATTCGCCGCCGACCAGAATGGACTACCTCCAGTTCAGCGTCATGCGGGCAGGGGAGGTGACGGAGCGGATACATCAGTGCAAGACAGGGGACCCCATCGGCGTGCGCGGCCCCCTCGGCAACTGGTTTCCCTATGCGGAAATGAAGGGGAAGGATATCTACTTTATCGGCGGCGGCATCGGCATGGCGCCTTTGCGCACCTTGCTCCTCTACATGCTCGACAACCGCAAAGACTACGGCGCCATCACCCTGCTGTACGGGGCCCGTTCGCCGCAGGACCTCTGCTATCAAGAGGAGGTCAAGGAATGGGCCGGGCGCAAGGACATGGAGCTTATCCTCACGGTGGACAGAGAATTCCCCGACTGGGACAAGCGCGTCGGGCTCGTGCCCAACGTGCTCAAGGAGCTTGCCCCTGACCCCAAGGGAAAGATTGCCATCACGTGCGGCCCCCCCATTATGATCCGCTTCACGCTACAGGCCCTGGCCGAGCTCGGGTACAAGGATGAGCAGGTCATCACGACGCTAGAGCGGAGGATGAAGTGTGGCATCGGGCTCTGCGGACGCTGCAACATCGGCACGAGCTATGTCTGCGTAGACGGCCCGGTCTATTCCCTGGCCCAGCTCAAAAAACTCC
>Ga0154798_1001_pt1 | contig 22838 bp, 20 predicted proteins | sample Rifle2008BG16ft_FD_105806 | JGI IMG/M metagenome (GOLD analysis project Ga0154798, IMG submission 105806) | Deltaproteobacteria bacterium RBG_16_54_18 | reverse complement strand
GCGGTTCCCGATATGACGGAGACGCTGATCTCCCTCATGGCACGGAGGGTAGTGCTTGGTCCCAGTGTCTATTATCCTACGCCGGGGACTTCTCTGTTTGAGCTTTGCCGAAAAGGACGTATGCTGCCTCCTGCCATTGCACAGTGGCGCGCCAGCGCCTTCCCCATCGAAACCACGGACTTTGAGCGTCTCGATATTGTAACCCTCTTGCGTCTCAGCAGGGTGATTAATTTTATCAAGGGAAAATTGGACAAAGATGAGTTGCCGGAAGGGATAACGTGGAAAGAACTCAGAGGCACGTTGAATGAACAGGGAATGGCTGGAGATAAGGGGACATGTTATGCGACATACACCGGGGATAAGGCTCCAACCTGGCGCGACCTCCTCGTATTATTCATAAAAGAGCGATCATTTTTTAGCCTGTGCAAGGATAAATCGGGCACCCTATCGTTGAACAAGCTGGCAAGTTCGAGGACGGTCTTAGATTACTTCTTTACACATGCCTGGGACAGACCCATCTGCAAAAGCCGTGTGGTATAAGGTTTGACACTACCTCCTCCCCTCTCCTGGTCACCAACGAACAGAGGGGAGGAGGTACTCTCTATTGAATATTTCGAAGATTCGCTACTTTGTCGGAGCCGGTTTGGGAGCCGGCTTAGGCGCGGGCTTCGGCGCAGGCTTGGGTGCAGGGGTGGTTGTGGGCTCTTCTTTTTTTGCCGGCGTTTCTTTTGTCGCCGGTGCCGGGGCCTCGGTCTTTGCCGGCGTTTCTTTTACCGCAGGCGCCGGGGCAGGTGGAGCTTCAACGCGTTTTAAGACATCTTTGTTCTGAAGCACGATCTCGATGCGACGGTTTTTCTGTTTATTCGCCGGCGTATCGTTCGGGGCGATGGGATCGTATTCGCTAAAAGCGGCTGCCATCAGCATGGTAGGCGGGACACCTCCCGCATCCTGTAAGAAGCGTACTACCGTGGTGGCCCTGGCCGCGGAGAGTTCCCAATTGGTGGGATAGCTGCGGCGTAATGCAGGGGCGATCTTAACATTGTCGGTATGTCCTTCCACCCGAACCATCTTATCCGACAGTCCCTTAATGACCGCCGCAACTTTTTTCAGCACCTCCTTGCCGCCCGGTTTGAGGGTCGCCTTGCCGGAGTCAAAGAAGATTTTCTCCGCTACCTGTACCGTGAGTTTATTTTCATATTGCTGAATGGCGACCTGTCCCTCACTTATTTCTTTTTTGAGTTGGTTCATGAATTGATCATACGTGGCTTTGCTCTGTTGTTGAACGGCGAGGAGGTCTGTTTTTTGTTTTTCCGCGTCCGTGGCCTGTTTTTGACAGGCGCTGTACTTTTCCTGGAGCAACTTATAGTTTTCTTCAAGCTTATTGTATTTGTCCGCGGGGACAAGGCACCCCGCCAGCGCAACGCTCAACACGCCAATCACGACCCATAGAATGATCTTCTTCATATCATTGCTCCTTTCCCTATTCGAAATACTCTAAAATACCATACCATATTTTGTGTTGGCTATCAATATATCTACCGTTACTCATCGGTGTTCCTCCTTGAATACCCGTATATTCTGATGCCTGGATATGCGTCCGGTTCAAAAAAGGGGACAGAAGTCATGGCGGCTTTTTTAATAAAGTTCCTTTAGTGCATTTTTTTCTTCTTTTCCTCATCCGTGACATTTTACTGCTTTCTGATATTCCTTCCACAAATTATCTTTGTTCATACCGTGGTCGATGAATGCCCAAGGGAAGACCTCATCTTCTTTTTTTTCTCTATATACCCAAAAATCAGGATTAATATAGGAGTTCCTCAAAGCTGCTGCCCAGTCACCGTTAGTCTCCTGCACACGCAGGAGGATTTCCGCGACCCTCCGATCGCCCATGGAAAGCAGGGTCTGCACATACCCCCATTTGGGGAGATCATGCAGCACGCGGCAGCGGGGAATCTTTGCCGCGCCTTTTTTGAGAGCGGCGATCTTTTTTTTGAGGTCTTTGACGTCGGCAAAAGGATGCCACTGAAACGGCGTCCATGCCTTGGGTACAAAGGGGGCAATACTCAGTGTGATGTCGCCTATCCTCCTTCCTCCCTTTGCCATATGATGTCTGATCCTCTTGGCCAGGGTGATGATTCCTTCTATATCCTCTCCGGTCTCGGTGGGGAGCCCAATGATGAAATAGAGTTTAAGGTTCCTGATGCCATGGCGCGCAAGGCGCTCGACGGCGTCAAAGATTTCTTCGTCCGTGAGCCCTTTTGCGACGACGGCGCGCAGCCGCTCGGTGCCTGCCTCAGGGGCCATGGTCACGGTGCGCTGGCGGCTCGCGGCCAGGAGTTCGGCGCGCTCCTCGGTGATGGCATCGGCCCTCAGGGAGGATACGGATACCGTGCCCCCCTTGTTGATGATATGTCGACAAAGGTCGTTAAATCCCGGATAGTCACCCAGTGCTGATCCGACGAGGCCGATCCTTTTCCCCTGCGCGAGCCCGAGATCGGACTCCTGCAAGAGGTTATCCATCCGTCTATTACGAAACGGCGAGTAAATGGTCCTGACGGCACAGAAACGGCATTTCCGCGGGCACCCCCGGCTAAGCTCCATCAGAAACATCTCCTTAAACTCCGTGCCTTGGGTTAGGATGGCCGAGCCTGATGTCACGAGGTCTTTGAGCCATTGCCGCTTTACTTGCTGCGGGGCCGCGCTGTTTTTGAGGGGTTGGAATTCCCTCAGTCGTCCTTCCTCATTATACGAGGCCTCATACAGCGATGGGCAATAGACCCCCGCGAGACGGCATGCCTCAATTAAAAGGGCTGTTTTATTATTCCCTGCCTCCTGGAAGACGCGCAAAAAATCGATTACCGCCTCTTCCCCCTCGCCGATAAAAAAAAGATCGACAAAAGAGGCCAGGGGCTCGGGATTGAGGGACACGGCGGCTCCCCCGGCCACGATCAAAGGATCTCTGGAGTTTCTCTCCAGAGACTTTAGGGGTATCCGGGCGCGTTGGAGGATGGTCAAGAGGTTGGGATAATCGTTCTCAAAGGGGATGGAAAAGGCGACGATCTGAAAGTGAGCAAGCGGTCTGCCGGATTCCAATGAGACAAGATGTTGGTTGTTCATTGTATGCTCCCTCCGATTGAGAGCATGAGGAAGGAACGCCCGTTCGCAGACCACCTCCGGCAGGGAGTTGAGGATGCGGTACAATACCTGGAACCCCAGATTGGACATCCCCACATAATAGGTATTGGGGAAGACCAGACAGATGGGAATCTTCCCCCCCCATTCCTTGATGATAGTCCCCTGCTCCTGGGCAAGAAGGTCCCTGCGGCTGATGGCGATTCGTTGCGTCACCGCTTCATTGTACCTCGGCAGGAGGACATGTACAATTTACACGGCCTAATCCGCCTGCCGCCGCATAAAGGTCGGTATGTCGTATCTCTCCTCACTATCGGAGAGGGATGACGCGGCCTTACGAAAACGAAATTCCGTGAAGTCATCGATGCTCTTGCCCCGTCTGAGAAAGGTGGGGATTTCCATGTCTTCCGACGCCTCATCGGGCATCACCCGCAGGCGGCGGATACGCTCCTGTTTTTCCTCTTCCAGACCGAGGCCGGTGGCGATCACCGTTACTCTCATTTCGTTTTTCATGTGCTTATCGATGACCGCCCCGAAGATGATGTTCGCCTCTTCATAGGCTTCTTTATGGATGAGCGAGGAGGCCTCATTGATCTCATGCAGGGTCAGGTCCGGTCCCCCGGTGATGTTAAGCAGAATCCCCTTGGCGCCCTGGATAGAGATATCTTCCAACAACGGGCTTGAAATTGCCCGCTGCGCCGCCTCTACCGCACGGTTGTCGCCCGACGCGACACCCATCCCCATCATGGCCATGCCCATCTCCGACATGACGGTCTTGACGTCGGCAAAGTCGAGGTTGATCAGGCCGGGGACCAAGATGAGGTCGGATATTCCCTTGGCCGCCTGGTAGAGGATTTCGTCCGCTTTTCTAAAGGCCTCGAGCAGGGGCATGTCCTTGCCGCTGACGTTCAGCAGCCGCTGATTGGGGATGGTAATCAAGGTGTCCGCATATTTATTCAGCTCATTCCATCCTTGCTCCGCGTGGGCTTGCCGCTTACGACCCTCGAAATTAAAGGGCTTGGTGACGATGGCGACACTCAGGGCGCCTACTTCCTTGGCAATACTCGCGACGACGGGGGCGCCGCCGGTACCGGTTCCCCCTCCTAATCCTGCGGTGATAAAGACCATGTCCGCCCCGTCGAGGGCCTCTCTAATTTGGTCCGCACTCTCCAACGTCGCCTTTCTGCCGATCTCGGGGTCGGCCCCCGCCCCCCTGCCGCCGGTGATCCGCTCTCCCAGCTGGATCTTCAGGGGGCTCTGGGCGATCTTGAGAACCTGGGCGTCGGTGTTGGCGGCGATGAAATCGACCCCTTGCAGCCTCAAGTCGATCATTGTGTTCAACGCATTACATCCGCCACCTCCCACGCCGATTACTTTTATCCGTGCCCCTAAGTCGTGATTTTCATCGAGTTCAAACATCTCTTAATCCTCCTTTCCCATCCCTTTGCGAATGGGTATACTGCTCGTTTGTTCAACCGGTCTAAAAAAATTCTTTAAACCAACCTTTCATCCTCTTAGTGACCTTATCAAAGATATTGTTTTCTCCCGGGGCAAAGCCGACACTCGTTTGGCCTTTCGTCCCGTACAAGACAAGCCCCACGGCAGTCGTGTACATGGGGTTTCTCACGATGTCGGTCAACCCCCCGATCTCCCGGGGATATCCCGTGCGCACCGGCAGACTGAAGATCTGCTCGGCCAGGTCAGGCATGCCTTCCAACAGGGCAGATCCGCCGGTAAGGACGATTCCTGAGGCGATCAGGCTTTCGTAACCGGAGTTAATGATCTCCCGATGTGTCAAGGAAAGGATCTCCTCCATGCGCGATTCGATGATCTCCGCCAGGGTATAGCGGGAGATGATCTTCCCCCCCCGCTCTCCCACGGCGGGGACCTCCACGCGGGCATCTTTCGGCACGAGGGCGGTCAGGGCACACCCGTGTTTCTTTTTGATCTTTTCCGCCTCTTCGATCGGGGTCCTCAGGCCGATGGCGATGTCATTGGTTACGTGATCACCGGCCAGAGAGATAACGGAGGTATGTTTAATACTCCCCTGATGAAAGATGGCGATGTCGGTGGTGCCGCCGCCGATGTCGACGAGTGCTACACCCAATTCTTTTTCTTCCGCGGTAAGGGCGGCTTCACTGGAGGCGAGTTGTTGTAAGATGATATCATGGACCTCGAGTCCGGCCCGGTTCGCACATTTGATGATGTTCTGCGCCGAGGTCACGGCCCCGGTCACGATGTGGACCTTGACCTCAAGTCTGACGCCGCTCATCCCCTGCGGGTCTTTAATGCCGCTCTGCCCGTCGACGATAAACTCCTGGGGGAGGATGTGGATGACCTCCCGGTCCATGGGGATGGCAATGGCGCTGGCGGCGTCGACGACCCTCCGCACGTCTGCTTCGGATACCTCATGGCTCTTTACCCCGACGATCCCGTGGCTGTTGAACCCCTTGATATGTCCGCCGGCAATGCCGGTATAGACCGAGGTAATCTCGCATCCCGCCATCAACTCCGCTTCTTCCACGGCCCGCTTGATCGACTGTACCGTGCTCTCGATATTCACGACGACGCCTTTTCTGAGGCCGTGCGAGGGATGCGTGCCGATGCCGATGATATCCAGACTCTTGGCGGTGGGGACGCCGACAATGGCGCAGATCTTGGTCGTCCCGATGTCCAATCCGACGATGAATTCTTCCTTTTTGCTCATCTTATCACCCCCTTCTTGCAAGCCCCACGACTATCCGGTCGGGGCTCTCATACAGGATATATTGCACCGGAAGGGGTTTCTCAGCCATCCTCTTCCAGACCTCTTCTAATCGCCGTATTTTAAGCTCCATATCGTCTCCCCTGTGCATATGGATCATCGTTCCTCCCTTCATCATAAATATGGTTATGTCGCCGATCTCGTGAAAATGTATTTCAGATACTCCGTCGCGAGAGAGGTAGGGGTGATTATTTGTCTCTCTGACGAGCCATAAGGCCTCCGCGATAAGGTCTTTGTGCTCCCCCCGCTGCCACTGCTGACCTTCCCACCCGGTCACGATCGGATAGTCGAGCGGTTCCCCAAGAGAGGGTTCTTTAAAGGGGGTGCCATCTTCATCGAGGTAGTAAAGCTTATCCAAACGGATGAGTGCCAATGGATTTCTTTCGATGATATGCAGGGCGAGTTTATCGGGCAATACCCTGCGCACCATGCACGATCTGACCCACGGGAGGACCTCGACCCGCTGCGAAATCTGTTTGAGATCGAGGTCGAAGAGCGGTGTCTCCCGCGAGACGGAGGCGGCGGCGATGATCTGTTGCGGGGTCGTGCGCTGGCATCCGTGCACCTCTATCGTATCCAGCTGCAGCTGGGAGGCGAGCAGCAGCCGCGTCCCCTGCTCAAGACCCCAGATCAAGGCGATGATGGCTATCACCATGACGAGCACCATGAACAATTTTTTCTTTTTTTTCATGCTTCTCCTCCCTCGATCCTTATGGAGGCATCCTCTAAGATGATTTCTACCAGGCGGTTGAAGGAGATCCCTACGTGCGCCGCTGCCTTGGGCACGAGACTGGTCTCCGTCATCCCGGGCACGGTATTTACCTCGATGACGAAGATCTCGCCTTGCTCGTTGAGGAAGATATCAGCTCTCGCACAACCGCTGCAGCCGAGCGCATGATAGGCCCTGAGACCAATGCGTTGCACCTCGGCATGTTGCTGGTCCTTAATCCTCGCCGGGCAGATATATTCCGTCTGCCCCGGCGTATACTTTGCCTGATAATCATAGAATCCTTTTTTCGGGACGATCTCGATGACGGGGAGGGGCTCTCCCTTGAGGATTGCGACCGTGAGTTCCTTGCCGTGGATGAAACGCTCGACAAGGACCTCCTGATCATAATTTCTCGCTCGTTGTACGGCCGACGCCAACCCCGCGCGGTCCATGACGATATCGATACCGATGGTTGAACCCTCGGAGGCCGGTTTCACCACCCAGGGCGGCGGAAAGGGCGGTTCATCAACCTTACCGCCTTGAAGGGAGATGAATTCCGGCGTGGGGATGCCGTGATAGCGGAAAATCTCTTTCGCCTTGATCTTGTTCATGGCAAGGGCACTCGCCAGTACGCCGGAGCCCGTGTAGGGGATCCGCAACAATTCAAGGAGCCCCTGGAGCGTTCCGTCTTCACCCCCCCGACCGTGGAGGGCGATGAAGGCTACGTCCATCGGTTCTGCGACGAGGCGTGCGACGATATCCGCGGATACCTCAATGCCCTTTGCCTGATAACCTTCCTCCTGCAGGGCCTTGAGTATGGTGCGGCCGGTCTTCAAGGATATCTCCCGCTCCCGCGATGTGCCCCCCATGATCACGCCGATGCGTTTATGCAGCCAATTCTGCTTCGCCAATGATCACGACCTCCAGCTCGAGCATGGTACCCGTTGTTTGGTAAACCCGTTTTTGTATCATATCTATCAGCCCGAGGATATCCCTGGCCTGCGCCTTGCCCATGTTGACGATAAAGTTCGCGTGCAGGGGGGAGATCATGGCATCTCCCCGGCGCATGCCTTTTAATCCCGCTGCTTCGATCAATTGTCCTGCCGGTATGCCCGCTGGGTTTTTGAAGATCGAGCCCGCGCTGGGCTGTGCGAGCGGTTGTGTTTCCTTTTTTTTTCGCAGGAAGTGCCGCATTCGTTTCGTGATCTCCTTTTTTTCTCCCTGAGGGAGAGAAAATTCTCCCCGGAGGATAACCGCGTCGGTTGGAAGATTCATCCCTCGATAGCTGAATTCGACTTCCCGGCGCTTCATTTCTCCGATCTCTCCCTGTGCATCCATAACGGTCAGAGATGAGATGAGGTTTCCCAGCTCTACTCCCCAGCTGCCGGCGTTCATCCGCAGTGCTCCCCCTACCGTCCCCGGGATGCCGGTCAAGGCCTCCAGACCGCTCAAAGCGTTCGCCTCGCAAAGACGCAGCAGACGGGAGAGTCCGATGCCGGCTTCGGCCACGATGGTTTGCCCCTTCACGTTTATCGCGTCTAGGCCGCGTGAAAGATTTATCAGGGGCTCGCGCACGCCCTTGTCCGAGGCCACGAGATTGGTGCCGTTGCCGAGGATGAGGCAGTGTATCCCGTGCTCTTGGCACACGGCCGTCACCAGTTGCAAGTCTTCTACCCCCAGGGGATAGAAGATGATGTCGGCAGGTCCGCCAATCCGGAGCGAGGTGATCTCGCTCATGGGGACCGCGTGGCGAATATCCCCGCGAAAGCCTTCTTTCCGGATCCTTTTTTCGAGACCGTTGTTGATCATGCGGCCTGCCCCCGTAAGGCCTCCGCGATGGCCTCCGCTATCTCCCATATATTCCCCGCGCCCAGGGTGATGACGATGTCACCGGGCGCAACCACGGTCATGACTTCACCCACCAATCGTTCTTTTTCAGGCACGTAACGGACCTCCGTGCCCCCTCTCTTCTCGATCTCCTCAAAAAGGGCCTTGGCCGTTACCCCGGGGATCGGATCTTCTCCCGCCGGGTAGATGTCGGTGATGAAGAGCACGTCTGCCTGCGCAAAGGCAGAGAGGAATGCACCGAAGAGATCCCGGGTCCTGGTGTAGCGGTGCGGCTGGAACAGGGCGACGATCCTTTTCTTCCCGAGCCCTTTGGCTGCCGCCAGCGTGACCTGTATCTCGACGGGGTGGTGGGCATAGTCATCGATAACCGTCACGCCGGCATGTTCACCCTTGAGCTGGAATCTCCGGTGTACCCCGGTAAAGCCCTCGAGGGCCTCTTGGATCAGGCGAAACTCTATGTCCAGCTTGAGCCCGCACGCGACGGCAGCGAGGGCATTGGCGACGTTATGGATCCCCGGTATCCGTAGTCTGACTTCCCCGAGCAAGCGGTCATGCCAAAAAACGTTAAAAGAGATCCCCCATTCGACAGGGGTCATGGCCTCACCCCGCAGGCTTGCGTCTGGGTCGAAGCCGTACGTAATATACCGCTTGGTCATCTGGGGTAACAGGTCACGGATGTTCTCGTGGTCGAGGCACAAGATGGAGATCCCGTAAAACGGTACCTTATTCATAAACTCGGCAAAGGCCTTCTTTATCTGTCCAATATCCTTATAATAGTCCAGGTGTTCGGGGTCTATGTTGGTGACGATGGCGATGGTCGGCGATAAGGTGAGGAAGCTGCCGTCGCTCTCATCGGCCTCGGCTACCAGAAATTCCCCGGTTCCCAGCCGGGCATTGCTTCCCAGACTGTTGAGCCGGCCGCCCACGACCATGGTGGGATCGAGCCCGGCATGGGCGAGGACGGTGGCAATCAAGGAGGTCGTCGTCGTCTTGCCGTGGGTGCCGGCGATGGCGATGCCGTATTTCATCCGCATCAACTCTGCCAGCATCTCGGCGCGCGGGATAACCGGGATCATCTGCGCCCGGGCCTCCTGAATTTCCGCGTTGTCTGCCCTGATGGCGGAGGAGATCACCACCACATCCGCTCCCTGGATGTTCTCTTGCCGGTGGGCATAGGTTATCCGGCACCCCAACTGGCTGAGGCGCCTCGTGATCTCCGTCTCCTTTGCATCCGACCCCGTCACGCGATAGCCGAGATTCAATAACAGCTCGGCGATGCCGCTCATGCCGATCCCCCCGATGCCGACGAAGTGTATCTGTTCGTTTCTTTTCCTATACACGTCTCTTCCTTATCCCATGCCCAACAGACGGTAGCATTCATCGACGATACGAGCAGCGGCATCCGGTGTGCCCAGTGCTGCTGCTTTTTGTTCCAACTCCTGCAAGACTCTTTGATCATGATAGAGCGCAAGGATCTCCTGCGCCAGCCTTTTTCCCGAGAGCTCTTCCTGGGGGAGCATCTTTCCCGCGCCGCGCTGCACTATGAATTCCGCATTTCTTCTCTGGTGGTCGTCGGCGGCGTAGGGATAGGGTATCAAGATGGAGGCCCTGCCCCAGGCGCAGAGCTCCGTTATCGTAGCAGCGCCGGCCCGGCAGATCGCCAGATGAGCCTCGTGATAACAGCGGGCCATGTCATCGATAAAAGGATATACCGAGGCCTGGAAGCCATACTCCTTATATCCTTGTTTTACCCATGCTGCATCCTCTGCACCGGTCTGGTGGATGACATGCAGCTCTTTTTTTATCTCGTGGAGGAGGGGGAGGGCCTCTCTCATTCCCTTGTTGATGGCGGTTGCCCCTTGGCTGCCGCCGAGGATGAAGAGCGTGAACCCCTTGCCTTTGCGCTCCTTCCCCCTTCCCTGAAGGACCTCTTGGCGCAGGGGATTACCCGTTACCCGCACCTTCTCGGCAGGGGAAAATTGCGCACCCGTTGCCCACGAGAGAAAAACACGCTGGGCAAAGCGCGCGGCCATCCTATTGGTAAAGCCCGGTTGAACATTTTGTTCCTGGATCACCCGTCTGATCCTCAAGAAATAGGCGGCAAGCACCACCGCCCCGGCGGAGTATCCCCCCAAGCCGATGACGAGGCGCGGGGAGACCCGTCGCAAGAGCACGATGGATCGCCCTATCCCCTGCACCAGGGTCGCGATGGCCGCGATCTTTCTCCATCCGGACTTCCCCTTCAAGGGGGCGGCGGGGATGGTCATCAGCTTAAACCCCCAGCGGGAGAGGATACGGCGTTCTAATTCTTTGCCGGTGCCGATAAATATGACCTCCCACCCCTCTTTTCTGCGGGTGAATTCCTCGGCCACGGCAATGCCGGGGAAGAGGTGCCCACCGGTCCCTCCGCCGGCGATGACGACCTTACCCGTCATCCTTTTCTCCCCGTGCCGAGATGTTCAGCAAAATTCCCACGCCTACCAGATTTACCACCAAGGAGGTTCCTCCGTAACTGATAAAGGGGAGGGTAAGCCCCTTGGTCGGGAGCAACCCCAGTACCACACCCATGTTGATGATGACCTGCAGGGCGATCATGCAGGTGATCCCGATTGCCAGATAGGCACCGAAGGTATCCGGTGTCTTGAGAGAGATCCGCATCCCCCGCCAGACCAAGAGGGCAAAGAGGATGATCAGCACCGCGATGCCGATAAAACCCGCTTCCTCGCCCAAGATGGCGAGGATAAAATCGGTATGGGCAGCGGGGAGGAAAAAGAGCTTCTGCTTGCCGTCGCCGAGCCCGACGCCCCAGGGTCCTCCCGCGCCCAATGCCACGAAGGATTGAATGATCTGAAAACCCATCCCCTGCATATCCTCCCACGGGTGCAGGTAGGCCGTCAACCTTCGATAGGCGTAGGGAAAGCGGATGACGAAGAGGTACAACCCCGGCGCCGCCATCAGGGGGAGCGCCAAGAGATAGGAAACCCTTACCCCACCGATAAAGAGGAGGATCACGGTCAAGAGGCCCATGAAAACGGCCGTGCCCATGTCGGGCTCCAGGATAACGAGGATGATCATAATGCCGGCGATGATCATGATGGGGAGAAAGCCGTGGGCGAATTCCTTAATCCGCTCACCTTTTTTCGTGAGGGCATAGGCGATAAAGAACACGAGGGCCAACTTCGCCAGCTCAGACGGCTGAAAGGCGAACAAGGGGGTCATCAGCCATCTCCTCGCCACCCCCACCTGAAGGCTCAGACCGAGCCCCGGTATCAAGACCACGAGCAGCAGGAGGATGCTTGCCGCGAGGATGGGATAGGCCCACCTCATCCAGCGGCGATAATCGATGCGCATGGCCGCGACCATGCCGATCAAACCGATCAGCGAGAAGAGGAGCTGCTTTTTTAAAAACTTGAAGCTGTCGTTGTACGTCATCTTGGCTACCACGGCGCTCGAACTGTAGACCATGATCCACCCGATGACCAGGAGCGCCAGGACGATATAAATGAGAAGCTGATCGTATTTCTTTTTCATCCCGTGCCTCCCGAGACCCGGCGGACTATCTCCTTAAAGGTCCTGCCGCGGTCCTCGTAGTCATGGAACATGTCAAAGCTTGAGCAGGCGGGCGACAGGAGGATTGCCTCACCCCCCTGGGCGATGTTCCAGGCCAGGCGTACGCCTTCTTCCATCCCGGCGACAAGATATACGGGGAGGAGGTCTTGAAAGGCCGCGCGCATCTTTTCTTTGGCCTCGCCCATCAGGATCAGGGCCTTTACCCGTTCTTTCATGACCCCCCGCAGTGGGGCATAACTTCCTCCCTTGTCTCTCCCCCCTGCCAGGAGGATAATCGGGCTATCGAGACTTTGCAGCGCTGTCAAGGCCGAGGCCACGTTCGTCGCCTTTGAGTCGTTGTAGACGCTGACCCCGTGCCACTCACCCACGAGCTCGAGCCGGTGTTCGAGGCCGGCAAAGGTATCCAGGGCGTCCTGGATGACGGCCGACGGCATGCCGCAGATCCTCGCGGCACCCACGGCCGCCATGATATTTTCGACGTTATGCATCCCTTTGATCTTTACCCGTGCCAAGGAAAACCGCTCTTTTTTACTCCCTTGCCCCTTCCCCTTATACACGACGGTGCCAGGCGCCTCAAACCATACCCCCAGGTCTCCCCCTTGTTGCTCCCTGCTAAAGAGGAGGAGTTGCGCCTTGATCGGCGGGATAAGGGACCTGACAATCATATCATCGTGGTTGAGCACTGCCCAATCCTGTACGCCTTGATTCTGGAAGATCCGTGCCTTGGCCGCGGCATACGCGGCGAGGGTAGGGTGGCGGCTGAGGTGGTCTTCACCCACATTGAGCAAGAGGGAGATAAAAGGCCTGAACGTCGCAATGGCCTCCAATTGAAAGCTGCTGATTTCGGCCACGATGTAGTCGGCGTCATCGTCGCGCAGGAGATACGTTGTCAGCGGGGTCCCGATATTGCCGCCGACAAAGACCTTTTTTCCCCACGATAAGAGGAGGTGACCGATCAGCGCCGTGGTCGTGCTCTTGCCGTTGGTCCCTGTGATCGCAATGAGGGGCGGGGTCAGAAACCACGAGGCAAGCTCGACCTCGCTCACGATGGGGATGCCCTTGGCCTGAGCCTGGGCCAAGGGAAGGGCGGCGGGGTCCACGCCCGGGCTTAGGACGATTAACGCTGCGCTGTCGAATGTTTGGGCGGAGTGTTGCCCCATCTCCAACGCCACATTCAAGGAACGGAGCCTGCGGGGATAATCGCCGAGGAGATCTTCGGTCTTGATCTCGCTCACGATGACCGTTGCACCCTGTTGCGAAAGGAACTCCGCAGCTGCCATGCCCGTGGCAGCCATTCCCGCGACGACGGCCCGTTTGTCCCGCAATTCCTTATCTATTAGGTTTCTCTTCATCGCCTCTTCATCGTACCTTATCGTAATTTTAAGGTGCTGATGGCCAGCAAGGACAAGATGATCGTGACGATCCAGAAACGCACGATGATCTTCGGCTCGACCCACCCCTTTAACTCGAAATGATGGTGGATGGGGGCCATCTTAAACACCCGTTTCTTTTTCGTTTGGTAGACCGCTACCTGGATGATTACCGAAAGGGCCTCGATGACAAAGATCCCCCCCACGATGGCCAAGAGGACTTCATGTTTGGCGATGACGGCAACCGTTGCCAAGGCACCCCCCAGGGAGAGAGAGCCGATGTCCCCCATGAAGATCTGCGCCGGGTAGGTGTTAAACCAGAGAAATCCCAATCCCGCTCCGACGATCGTGCCGCAGAAGATGCTCAACTCCCCACAGCCGCTGGTATACGGTATCTGGAGGTAGTGGGCGAACTGGGAGTTTCCCGCCAGATAGGTGACGAGGGCCAAGGTTCCGGCGCTAATCATCACCGGGCCTATTGCCAAGCCGTCGAGCCCGTCGGTGAGATTGACGGCGTTCGAGGTCCCCACAAGGATGAAGACGATAAGGAGGATATAGAACAATCCCAAATCAGGGCGGATATTTTTTACGAAGGGGAGGGTGAGGTGTGTATTAAAGTCCAAAAAGATAAACAGCACCGCCGCCCCGGCCAGGGCGATAATCGTCTGGTAAAAGAGTTTGGTCTTGCCGGCGATCCCCTTGCCCTTTTTGACTTTGCGATAATCGTCCACAAAACCGAGGAAGGAATAGGCAAGGGTAACAAAAAGGACCAACCATACATAGGGGTTAGTCAAGATGCTCCACAGCATGGTCGATCCGACTACGGCGATAATGATGAGGCTCCCCCCCATAGTCGGCGTCCCTTCCTTGGCCCGGTGCCGCTCCGGGACCTCCTCCCGCACCCGCTGCCCGAGCTGGAGCTCCTTGAGCTTCCTGATGAGCCAGGGGCCCAGGATGAACGTGATGAGCAGGGCGGTCAGGGTGGCGGAGATGCTCCTGAAAGAGATATACTTCAGGACATTAAAGGCGCTATAGGTGGTATGGAGCGGATACAACAGATGATAAATCATCGAGCACTCCTCAATTCATTGATAATTTCTTTCATCGTGCCGCCCCCACGTTTCTGATGATTTCTTTTATAGTGCATTCCTCAATTCCTTAATTATTTCTTCCATCTTCATGATACGCGAGCCCTTGAGCAGGACCCAATCGCCTTTCTTGGCAAGCTGCGCCAAACGAAGGGCGACGTCGCGGTGATCCTTGCCGAGGTAGATTTCCTGCGGGTCCATCCCCGCCTCCTTGGCCCCTTGGACCACGCGGGGGGCGAATTGGCCGAGGAGAAAAAGGGCATCGATGCCGTGCTCCTGTACTGCGCGGCCGAGTTCGCGATGGGCCTGCTCGGCGTATGGGCCCAGTTCCCACATGTCGCCGAGCACGGCGATCTTTTTCCCCCCCTTGGCCTCCGCGAGGGCGAGGAGGGCTGCTTCCATTGATTTGGGATTGGCATTGTAGGCATCGTTGATGATAGTGATCCCCTGCCCCAGGGTGATTATCTCCATCCTCATGGGCGGCGGTTGGAAGGCCTCGAGCCCCCTTTTTATTTCCTCCATCCCGATCCCCTGCGCAAAGGCGGCTGCCGCGGCTGCCAGGGCATTATAGATCTGGTGACGACCCATAAGCTGCAAGGCGATGGGCGTTTGACCAGCCGGTCCTTGTAACGCAAAGGATACGTTGCCGCCCCCTGCACGAGAGATATCATGTGCCATCCAGTCGGCGGGGTTGTCCACCCCGAAGGATGTCCGTTCACCAGGGAACCGTTTGCCGAGTTCGGTTACCAGCGGGTCGTCGGCGTTAAAGATAAGCCGCCCCTGTGTATCCATCTCTTCTACGAGCTCGCCCTTGGCCTCCATGACCCCTTCGATGGACCCGACCCCTTCTAAATGGACGGGCCCGACATTGGTCAAGATGCCGGTATTGGGTTCGGCGATCTCGGTGAGACGTTGTATCTCCCCTTTGCGGTTCATACCCATCTCTAGGATCGCCACATCGTGCCGGGAGTTTATCTGTAGCAGCGAGAGCGGCAGTCCGATGAGGTTGTTGAAATTGCCCTCGTTCTTCATGACACGGTATCTTGTCTCCAGGATGCCGGCGGCCATCTCTTTTGTCGTCGTCTTCCCCGTGCTCCCCACGATGGCGATCAGCGGGATAGAATGCCGCTTGCGCCACCAGTTGGCAAGGTCCCCCAATGCCGTCAGGCTGTCCGGTACCTTTATCAGGGGAACCGCCGTGCCGGCAGGGGCAGCGATCTCGTGTTCCACGATTGCTCCCCCGCCCCCCCGCTCTATCGCCGCGTCGCAGAAGCGATGCCCATCAAAGTTTATCCCTCGCAGCGCGAAGAAGAGTTCTCCCTGTTTGATGGAACGCGAGTCGGTGGAGACGCCGGCAAAGATAGCGGCACGATCACCGTGGATCACGGTGCCCCCCGTGGCCTCGATGACTGCTGCGACTGACAACTGTTGTTCCTCCGCAATCATTGTTTCTTGTCTCGCGCCTCTAATGCGCTACGCGCTTCCTGGCGATCGTCAAAGGGAAATCGCTGCTCACCGATGATTTGGTAGTCTTCGTGTCCCTTGCCGGTGATGAGGACGCAGTCCTCGTCTCCGGCCAAGGCAATGGCCTTTTTGATGGCCTCCTTCCTGTCGGGGATGACCAGGTAGTCACGCGGCGGGGAGACCTCCTTGGCCCCTCTTTCGATCTCTGCGATGATCTGCAAGGGGTCCTCGGTACGGGGATTGTCGGACGTGATGATGGCCAGGTCCGACCACAGGACCCCGATCCTCCCCATCGGGGCCCTCTTGCTCCGGTCCCTGTCGCCGCCGCAGCCGAAGACCACCAGTACCCTCTTTCGGGTGAGCCTTTTTATCTCCTGGAGGCTTTTTTCCAGCGCCTCAGGTTTATGGGCATAGTCGACGAGGACCCACGGCCTTCCACCCCCCACTTGTTCCATCCTCCCGGGGACCAGGGAAAGGTCCTTGATGCCGTGGCGGATGGCCTCGGCGGGGATATCGAGGGCGATCCCCACGGCCGTTGCCGCCATGATGTTGGAGAGGTTGTACTCGCCGATCAGGGGGGTTTCTATGGCAAGCGTACCCGATGGGGTGGCAAGGATAGCCCGTGTCCCTTTCAGGGAGAGATTGCTCTGCCGTACCCGTACATCCCCCTGGTCCAGTCCATATGTCAGTATCCGGCGGGAAGCGAGCTCGCCCGGCAGGTCTTTTACCAGTGGGTCATCAATATTGAAGATGGCCCAGGGGGCCTTTTCCGATTCCGGCAGGATCTCGCAAAAAAGGCGTTTTTTGGCGGCAAAATAGGTATCCATGTCCTCATGATAATCGAGGTGCTCCGGGCTGATATTGGTGAAGACCGCCGCGTCAAAATGGCAGCCCCGTACCCGTTCTTGATCCAGGGCATGGGATGAGACTTCCATGACCGCGTTTGCTATGCCCTCGGTAACCATCTCGCGCAATAACTGCTGCAGGTCGTAGGACTGAGGAGTCGTCGTTGGGGCAGGGCGTTCCCTGCCGTTGAGCCGGTAATTGATGGTCCCGATCACGCCGACGGTCTTCCCCGCGGCTTTCATGATTGATTCGATCAGATACGATGTGGTAGTTTTACCGCTGGTCCCGGTGATCCCCACGAGCGTCATTTCGCGCGAGGGGTGGGCGAAGAAGGCGGCGGAGATCAGGGCCAAGGCCTTGCGCGAGTCTTGCACCACCACCAGGGGTATGTCGGGCACGGCGACGGGCAGCTCTTCTACGACAACGGCCCGGGCGCCGCGGGTAATACTCTCGTGAATAAAGTGGTGCCCGTCGCGCTTCTCCCCTTTGATGGCAACAAAGAGGTCACCCTCTTTTACCAGGTGGCTGTGGTACGTGATATCTCGTATATCCAGATCCATGGTGCCTCTTACTTCCCTTGCCTCCAGCGAACGGATCAGCACGGCTAACCGCATATTGGTTTTTACCGGCCCGCGGCCAATGTTATGAAAACCTCGCTCCCGTCTTTGAGAGAGCTGCCGGGGTTCGGCTGCTGGCTTATCACGATACCGCTGCCGGCGACGCGTACGCGCACCCTTTCTCCTTCCAATAGTGCCAAGGCCTTCCTCATACTGAGGCCGCGCAGATCAGGCATGCCTTGCGGCGAAGGGCCTTTGGTTTGACTTCTCTTATCTTTTGTCAGGGGGGGAAGTTTTACCAGGGTGGTTTTTTTGCCGACGTCGTCGCTCTTCGGGGGGATGCCGATATACTGTATGAGTTCCTCCGCGATCCTCTTGAAGACGGGCGAGGCGGTCGTCCCCCCGTACGGATTAGTTTTCGGTTCATCGACGACCACGATAATGGCCACTTGGGGATCATCGGCGGGCAGATAGCCCATAAAAGAGGCGACGATCTTGTCCTTCGAGTATGTGCCGGTGTCGGGAATGACTTTTTGGGCCGTGCCGGTCTTGCCGGCAACGTCATAACCGACGATTTGGGCGCGGCGGCCCGTTCCGCTCTTGACGACTTCCTTCAACACGGAGGAGACCCGGCGGCATACCTCTTTCGTTAAGACCTGTCTCCTCACCACCGGGGAGAATTCCGCTACTACCTTCCCTCGGTCATCCGTTATCCGCTCCACCAGATACGGCTTCATTAAATTACCGCCGTTGGCGATACAGCTCAGGGCGGTAACCAATTGCAGGGCGGTGGTTGATACCCCCTGTCCAAAGGAGATGATGGCCAGATCGAGGGGGGACCAGGATGCGGGTATACGCAAGCTTCCTACATCTTCTCCTAAGAGATCGACGCCTGTCTTTTGGGTAAGGCCAAAGGCATCTAAAGAGCTGTAAAATCTCCCTGCTCCCAATTTCTTCCCTACTTTGGAAGAGCCGATATTGCTGGAGACCCGGACAATGTCACCGACGGTCAGCCAACCGTGGGGGCTCATATCGTGAATTGTGTGCCCCTGTATCGTCTCGGCCCCGTTTTCGCAGAAGATAGTATCATTCTCTTTTGTAATGTCTTCTTTCAAGGCGGCTGCCAGGAGAAATACCTTCATGAGGGAACCGGGCTCGAACGGATCGGTGATCGTGCGGTTGCGCCACCGGTCCGGGGTGTATCCGTCAAAGAGATTGGGATTAAAGGAGGGTTGAACCGCCGTGGCCAGTATCTTGCCGGTGGCCGGTTCCATGACCACCACCATGCCCCCGGCGGCCTTCTGGTAGATAATTTCCTTTTTGAGCTCTCGTTCCGCTATGTATTGCATGCGGAGATCGAGGGTGAGATGGAGGTTATAGGGGACGTCGATTTCTTTATCTCCGTCGGGTATATGGATCCATCTGCCGAGGGCGTCCCTTTCCAAAACGACGTAGTTTTGAGCGGTCTTGAGGTATTTGTCATAGGCCCGTTCCAGACCTTCAAGCCCCTGAGAATCCATGCCGACAAAGCCTATGACATGAGACCCCAGCTCGAAGTTAGGGTAGAACCTTCTGCTTTCGGGGATAAAATTCACGCCGGCGAGCTGCAAGGCCTCAATCCGTCCCTGTTGCTGGGGCGATATTTTTCTCTGCAGCCAGACGAACGGCTTGGGGCTTGACAGGAGGCGCGCGATTTCATCGGCGTCTTTGCCGAGGATGGGAGCGAGTTTGGCGGCAACGACGCCCTTATTTTCTATCTTGCCTGTTTGGGCATAGAGAGAATTGACTTTGATGCTCACCGCGAGCTCCCTCCCCGTAGCGTCATAGATGGTCCCCCGATGGGGTGCCAAGTTGATTCTCCGATCGTAGTATTGAGATTGGGCGACGGCGAGGGATTTTCCGCGTTCTCGGATCTGCATGTGGTAGGCGCGCAGGGCAATAAAGCCGAAACACAGGATAAAGGATACAAAGACCGCAATGACTCGGATTTTAAAATATGATGCCGTGCGTTCGCTCATCGTATGATTACCAGCTGATCCTTGCGGGGAGCGCTCATCCTCAATTCCTCGCGGGCCCTTTTCTCTACGCGCTGAGCTGATCGGAGGGTCGCGATTTCTATGGTTCGTTCATTGCGGGCGACCACCGCCGTTTCCTTCGCTTTCAGCGCGGCGGATATTTCATATCCATACTGCACCACCTTAACCCGCGTCCATACGTAAAAAAGGATGCTCACCACGAGGAGGAAGAGGAATCCCGGGACAAGGAGCGAATTGCGCGTGCGCGTTGTCTTTGTTTTCTCTTTCTTAAAAATCCGCTGCCGCTGCGATATGCTGCTTTTGCCGAGCGTATGGACAGGGGTAGCGAAATCATTCATCATCTATCTCCCGAGGGCTCTGCCCGGTTTTACGTTCTCGCCAATCACTGCGGCGAGCTCTGCGTCGCCAGTCTCCCGTTTTTCCCGCCCCTGTTTAAGCGGAAATAGTCTCTGAGGGGAGTAACCAATTCAAAGATCGCAATCCCTTCGATCGAATCGACTGCTCGCGTTTGGGCCGCGTGATTTTCCCGATAATCGTTTGCGGGAGACGAGGAGGCGAGGGGGGTCTGCGATAGCGCCTCGGCGGCATTCCGATGGGCATTTTTCGGAGAACATCCTTTCTGATAATACGACCACATGGTCTTGAGAAAGTAGACGTCCTTACCGCTGTAATCCCTTATCTCCTTTTTCCCCACGTTGATTCTGTTCGGGGAGACATAACCCTGACGCTCCCAGTTGTGCAGGTGATCCATCGTGATTCCCGGAATGGCACTCATTAATTCAACTGCTCTCATGGCGAACCCTCCTGTGCACTCTCTGCCCGCTCTGCCACCCGCATTTTTGCGCTCCGCGCCCGAGGGTTATCCCTCAATTCATCGGAGCCGGGAGTGAGGGGGCGCTTGGTAATGATTTTTAAGACCTGTTCCCTACCTCCGCAGGCGCACTGTGGAAAGGTAGGGGGGCAGACACACGTCTTCTCCAGCCGCTTAAAATTCTCTTTGACGATTCTGTCTTCTAATGAATGAAAGGATATAACGCCGATCCTCCCTCCTTGTTTGAGCAGAAAAGGAGCGACGGCGAGGGCTTCTTCTATCTCCTGCAGCTCCTCATTCACGGCGATCCTCAGGGCCTGAAAGGTCTTGGTCGCCGGATGGACGCGCGTGGTATGATAACGCTGCGGGATGGCGCGCGCGACTATCTCCGCCAGGACGCCGGTCGTCTTGATCTCGCCGTGCTGCCTTTCTCTGCCGATGGCCGCGGCAATGCGGCCCGCCCACCGCTCTTCCCCGTAGCGTCGTATTATCTTTTCTATTTCCTTGAGGGGGCGGTGGTTCACGATATCAAAGGCCGTTATCGTTTTTCTGGTATCCATTCTCATATCTAAGGGGCCGTCGAGCAGGAGGCTAAATCCCCGTTTCGCTTCCTGGAAGTGAACGGTGGATACTCCCAAATCGAAGAGAAGCCCATCAACCTCCTTGACCCCCACGGTTTGCAGGATGTCCGGAAGATGGGAAAACGTATCGTGCCGCAAGGTCACGCGATCGGCGTATTCTGTCACCCGCTCCTTGGCCCGCGCAAGCATCTCTTGGTCCCAGTCGATGCCGATGACCCTATTTTTTTTTGAGGCTCGCAGGATCTCCCGGGTATGTCCTCCTTCTCCAACCGTGGCATCCACGAATGTCCCTCCCTCTCGGCATTTCAGATAGGTAATTACCTCCGCTACCAAGACGGGGGTATGGCGATATTCCCTCAAAGCCCCATCCGTTCGGCAATACCCTCGCTAATCTCGTCAAAGGTCTCTTTGTATCTTTCAAATTCTTTTTCCCACACACCCTTATTCCATATCTCAAAACGATTCATCACCCCGAGAAAGACGATCTCTTTGTTTAAATCGGCATGCTCGCGAAATTGGGGGGGGATCAGGATACGCCCATGGTCGTCGATGGCGCATTCCATGGCTCCGGAATAAAAATAGCGCAGGAAGGATTTCGCCTCTTTTTTGAGCTGGGAAAAGTCCTTCATCTTCTCCTCGAAGGCCTGCCATTCTGCTAAGGGATAGGCCACGAGGCAACTATCAAAGATGGTGACGACCAGCTGATCACTGCCATAGTCTCGCTTGAGGACGTCCCTGAACTTGGCTGGGATGCTGACCCGTCCCTTTCCATCTATACTGTGCTCAAATCTGCCCCTGAACACCTTTCGCGCGCCCCCTGTTGCCCTCTATATCATCCTACTTTATCCCACTTTATCCCACCAAAATTATATATAACGGGGCATCCTTGTCAAGCAAAATCTTCTTTTTTTTTAAAATAAATTGGTTCTCGAGGCAGGAATTTTTACAAAATAATTTGTACTATTAGATAATAAAAATGGTTCGCAGAAGGGGTGCTGTTCTCTGGCGTTGCTCTATTTTCGCCTTCGGCCTTTGGCCGAGGTCTTCGTCCTCCGGACAAAAATCCTGGCGACCCAAATGCTGGCCTCATAGAGCACCACGAGGGGGGCGGCCATCATAAATTGGGAGGCGACGTCGGGCGGGGTCAAAACGGCCGCCACGATAAAGATACCGACAATCACATACCCCCTGTTGCGAGCGAGCGTCGCGGCGCTCACCACCCCGAGCCTGGTGAGGAAGAAGAGAAACAGGGGGAGTTCGAAGGAAAGGCCGAACGTCAGGAGCAGCATGCAGGAGAAAGAGAGCGTTTCCTTGAGCTTCGGCGCCGGGACGATGAAATCAGTGGCAAAACCCATGAAAAACTTGAAGATGGTTGGTACGGCAATGAAATACCCGAAGGCCGCTCCTCCGATGAAAAGGAGCGTGGCAGAGCCGATAAAGGGTATCGCGTATCTCTTTTCGCGCCTATAGAGGGCCGGTGCGACAAAGAGCCAGATCTGATAAAGGACGATGGGGGAGGCAACGAATACCCCAGCGAGGAGACCGACTTTCATATAGGTGAAAAAGGCCTCGGCCGGCGTGGTGAAGATCATCGTTGCCCCTGCGGGGAGAACCTTGTAGAGAGGGATCATCAAGAAATCGAAGATATTTTGCGAAAAGTAATAGCAGATACCGAAGCCTATCCCCACGGCGATCAGAGAGATGATCAATCTCTTGCGGAGTTCTGCCAGGTGTTCTATGAAGGTTTGTTTCGCCGTCACGAGCGCTTTAGCCTGCAGGATTCTTCTTCTTGCTCTTCTTGCTCTTCTTGCCTGCCGTCCCCTTTTCCGCGTCCTCCGCGCCCAAGAACTGTTTCTTCAAGGCTTCTTGCAGCTCTGTTTGATCCGGGATATCATCCTTGATGGTGTTGATCTCTTCCGAGATCGTGCCCTTAAGATCATCGGCGGCCTTGCGCAGCTCCCCCAAGGTCTTGCCGACAGACCTGGCAATATCGGGTAGCTTTTTGGGGCCAATCAGTATCAGGGCGAGGCCCGCGATAACCAGAAGCTCCGGCATCCCTATG
>Ga0154798_1003_pt2 | contig 22941 bp, 19 predicted proteins | sample Rifle2008BG16ft_FD_105806 | JGI IMG/M metagenome (GOLD analysis project Ga0154798, IMG submission 105806) | Deltaproteobacteria bacterium RBG_16_54_18 | reverse complement strand
CGGTATCTACACCTTCGACAGCCAAGGAGAACATCCCGCTATCGGGCAGGATGCCGCCTATGCGCAGGGGCTCCTCGCCTTTTGGAAAGGAAGATATTTTGTGAGGGCCTTCTCCGATAAGGAGGGGGATAAGGAAGTGCTCCTTGCCCTCGGCCGGGCCATCGCCGAAAAGATCCCGCGGGAAGGGACACGGCCTGAAATCTTGGGACGGCTCCCCGCGCAGTGGGTGGCAAAGGATTCTTTGATCTACTTCCACGGACAGACCGCCCTGAACAACAGCTACTTTCTCTCCCACCAAAATTGCCTCTCCCTGGGGGACGGCGTTGAGGGGGTCATCTTTTACTATACGCCGGACATCAAGCCCCTGCGGGTCATTATGGTGCGTTACCCCGACCACCAAAAGGCTGCAGAGGCCTTTAAGACCCTCCGGCAATCGGGCGTTATCGCCGGGGTCGCGGCCAGAGAAGGGTTCATTGTGGGCAAGGTCAGGCGGGGGCACGCGGGTGCCCTGGTGACAGGGGACCTGTTATTCCTGGTGCTCGAGGGTGCGACAAGCGACCCCGTGATCAGGGCGCTACGCTCTATCCAGCAGCAAGGGAAGCAGAAGTGAGATGAAAGAGATGAGGCGCATAGTCATAGGGATCGCGCTCGGCGCGGCAGCCGGGGTGATCGGCGTCATCGCCTATGAACTGACAGAGCTACAAATCGCCGGGTGGTTGACTGCCGCCATCCTCCTCGGCGTCGCCTCGCAGCTTACCCCTCCGGCCACCGAGAGATGGTCCTGGTGGGGCGGCTTAGGGGGAGGCATCGTCCTGCTCTGCGGGGCCTTAAACATCGTCATACCATATCCCCGGTGGATCGCATGGCCCCTTTTAGGGGCGGTCTTCGGCTGCCTCGCGCCCCTCAGCGGAGTCAGGTGGCGTATCGAGGGGGGTGCCATCGGTCTCCTGGCTGGGTCTCTGGGCATGGGGGTGTTCCTCCTGGTCACCCAGATATTCCTGCCGTTGCTCAACCTGCCCCCGTTCTTTGACTATGAATTTGACGAGGTCGGCATGATCGTGGCAGGGGCCGCCATCGGGGGGGCGACGGCCTGGCTCAGGGGAAAAGGTGGTAAGAAGTCTCCAAAAAGCAAAAAAAGAGGAGTCAGCGCGCGTGGCAAAAAAAAACGATAACTGGCTATCCCGTCGCGATTTCATTAAATTGACCGCAGGGGGCACTGCCGCCGTGGCGGCCTTGGGCTCCGGGTGCTTTAAAGGAGCGCAAGGGCCGCGCGCCGGTATCCCCAATCCCTATATGCGGGGGGGGGAACCCCTCGTGGTCTCTGTCAAGGGGAAGGACCCGGAACGGATGCTCCGTGCCGCCCTCGAGGCACTCGGCGGCCTCACGCCCCTTGTCGGCACAGGGAACAGGGCGCTCATCAAACCCAACTTCATCTTCCGCCAACCATTCCCGATCACCACTGATCCGGAGATGATCTTTCTCGTGGCCCGTCTCCTGCGCGAGGCCGGGGCCGGGGGGGTGGAGGTCTTTGACGCCCCCGGTACCTATCTTTTAGGAACAGATCGGGAGACCTTCGACTTCAACGACATCGCCCGCAGGGGGCGCGAGCAGGGAATTGCCGTCACCGTGGGCGACGCCGGGCGACGCCGGGAATATGTGAAGACCAAAAAAAGCGGCTGGCATGCCTACCCGGAGATCATCGTGCACAAGAAGATCCATCAAGCGTCGGTGATCGTCAACATGCCCTGCCTGAAACGGCACCACACCTCCTACCTCACCTGTGCGCTGAAAAACCAGTTTGGTGCCATCTATGGAGCTCAGCGCTGGGATTCACACATCAGGGGAGAAGGTATTCAAAAGGGGTTGAAGGGCGCCGACGCGCGGACCAAGGCTGCCTTTCGCGACGAGTCTCACTTTATGACCGCCTTGGCAGAGTTTGCCGATGCGGTGCGTCCGGAGATCTCGATCGTCGACGCCAGGGCCATTCTCACCAAAGGCGGGCCGACGCGCGGCAAGGGCGAGGTCAAGGAGGGGGTCAATCGTTTCATTCTGAGCGGGGATATGGTGGCCTTGGACACCTACTGCTCTCGCCTCATGGAGCAGTACGACACTACCTACACGACTGAGATGATCCGCCCCTACCTGCGCGTGGCCGAGCGGCTGGGGCTGGGTACCATGGACCTGAACAAGGCGAAGATCATCGAGCTCACGGTATAAGGTATAAAGCTATTATCGCGTGAACTTGTCTATTACATACCACTCGTCATCCAAGTCCGAGGCCGTGTCCACCAGCAGATGTATCAAAGAAAGGCTGGGAAAGCGTGCCTTGAGCCCATCGAGGTCAACTGGTTCGAATTTTTCCTTATTATTAAAGTATGCCTGAGGGGTCAGGGCATTGGATTCATAGTTTTCCTTTGTCCTCTGTGAGATCTTGTGGAGAGAATACTCCTCCAGGCAGTGGGTCTGCTGGATAATAAAGGGCTTGTTGTTCTTTGCCGCCACCTCCGCCGCCCGCTGTCTGAGCTTTTGGCTGATAAAGGTAGCATCCATGATGACCCCGCTCCCCTGCGCCGCAAGCGCGTTTGCCCGCGCGAACATGGTGTCATAGACCAGCGTGCGTTTGTCCATGTTCGCGGCCACCTTTTCATCGAAGATGTCTTCCCCCTTGAGCACCTCGAGGCGGATGAGGTCCGAACGCAACATCGCATACCCCCTCAAGCGAACGATAACCTCCATCGTCTCCGTCTTGTTCGTGGCAGGCAACCCGCAGGCGATCAAGACAGCATTCTCCGGGAGTTCCTTTTTCACAAACTCTTTAAACGGCACTTTCATAATATAATTCCTTTATGCTTTTCCATTACCCGTATCCTCATGCTTTGCAGCGACGATGCCGCCCTGAAATTTTTTATCGAGCGCTTCGCATCCTGGCTCCGTGTCCTTCCGCGGTTCGCTATAATATAAATTGTTCCGCCACCTCATCGGGAATCGCCACCTCCCCCATCATGACGGGGTGCTGATGGCAATCCGACCCGCCGGTGACCATAAGCCCCATGGCTCGGGCAAAGGCCCGGTATGCCGTCGCGGTATCGCTGTCATGCCGCGAGTGCCAGCACTCAATCCCATCAATAAACTCCAGCATGCCGTCGCCAATGATCTGCAGTTGCTCCGGCACCGCAGGGGCTAGGGTCACGAGCGAGGTCCCGTTCGGATCGCCGGGGTGGGCAAGGATGAGCTTGCCGCCGGCGCCGCGAATGAGTTGCGCTGCCTCCGCGAGGTCCAACGGCATCTTCGGCACGTCACACTGGACGAGGTAGCGGTCAAAGGCCTCCTGCCGCGTCTTTACCAGTCCTTTGCGGATCAGATAGGCTGCTATATGGGGCCTGCCGATGGCCCCCTCGACGTCGGCCTGAATCGCATCAAGGTCAGCCGCCGTGAACGCCGGCAGCCCTTCTTTGACGAACTCCGCGTTGATATTCTCCACGATCTGCTCCGCCCGGTGCCTCCGGTAATCCCGCAAGGCCGCGAGTTTTGCGATCAGGGCGGCGTTTGCAATGTCGAACTGATACCCCAGACAATCGAGCGAGACCGGTTTCCCTTTCCCGTAATCCGGATGGACAAAGGTCACGTTCAATTCCACGCCGGAGAGATACGCGATCCCGTGCGAGCGGGCCAAGACAACGGCCTGCGCCTGCGCCTTGATGGAGTCGTGGTCGGTGATCGAGAGCAGGCGAATCTGTCTTTGCTCGCCTGCCTCGGCAAAGATTTCCTCCAGCCCCCAATGCCCGTCTGATCCCTCGCGTGAATGTATATGCAAGTCTATCTTCATCAATGTCCGCTTGCCATCACTACGGTCTGGGCATGAAACTCCTAGCTCTTGCCCTGGCAATAGGCAAGGGCGAGATCATAGTATACCTTGGCGCGCCGCACGATCTCTATCTTGGCCGCCTCATCGAGCGCCGGATCATCGAGCATGAAGGAGGTCACCTTGGCCCGCACATACGCCCGGTAGACCTTGTAGAATCGCAGGACCCCGGCCACAGTATCGTCACCTGCGGCCTCAGCATACGCCTCAGCAAAGACAGTGGCGAAATCGGGGTGGCCGCTAGAATCTAAATCCATGGCGAGAAACGCAGCGTCCGAGGCCACATCTCCGAAACGGAACCGCTCATTAAACTCGATGCAATCGAAGACGTAAATATGATCTCCCTCCACACAGATATGCTGCAGGTGCAGATCGCCGTGGCAGTCTTTGATATACCCCTGGGCCACCCGCTGCGCGAACAGCGCCTCCTCCTTTTCCATGAAAGAAAGACTCCAACCCTCGATCGCGGCAAACGTCTTAGCGGAAAGGGGTCCGCCGATATATTCCCTCGTCTGCGCAAAGTTTTCCCGCACATTCGTCGCAATGACCTCCATGGCGCCGAAGGCACGGGCCTTCTCATCGCTCGCGATGGCCGCGTATACCCGAGCAAGATATTTGCCGACGCGCTGCATGGTTGCAGTGGTAACCTCCCCTGCCTGCAGCAGCCGGTAGAGCATGTGCGCTTCGTTGATGCGCCGCATCTTTACCGCATACTCCACCACGGCGGTCTCGTCACGCAGGCGATAAGCATTCCCCACCATCGAGATGGGATCGACTGCCAGGTAGACATCGGGGGAGAATCGTTGATTGAGCCGCACCTCCTCCCGGCAAAAAAAGCCCCGTTGCTCTAGGGTGGTGAAATCCAAAAAGCCGAAGTCCACCGGTTTTTTGACCTTATAGACGAGCCCTCCTGCGAGAAAGATGTAAGAAATGTGCGTCTGCACGAGCTCGACTTCATTTGGGTGATGGGGATACCAGGAAGGATCCAGCATCGCCTGTATCAAGGGAGGAAATTCAGCCATTCTCAAACCTTTTCATAGGGGTTGGATCCTTCGAGATTTCTTAGACTTTCTCATATGGGCCTTTGAACATTTACACTTTTTCATATGGATCTTCGAATTTTTCTAAACTTTCTCGTAAGGATCGAACAGTTTTTTGTATTCGTCCAGGGCAAAGCGGTCGGTCATCCCGGCGATGTAATCGCAGACCATCCGGGGAATCGGCTCTTCGCCCTTGCGCTCCCGGTACCGTCTCGGCACGAGCGTCGGGGTCTCCACATAGGCCCGAAAGAGCTCGGCGATGAACCTTTCTGCCTTGATCCTCATGCGCTCTACCCGCCAGTGATGATACAAGCGCTCATAGAGAAATGCTGTCAATATGCCGCTCTCCTCACGGACGGCGGGGCTATAGCCGACCAAGACCTTCCCACGCCTGCGCACATCCTCTGTCGTCTTGACACCGGCTTCCTCTATAATACGCTGGGTCTGCACGACGACGTCCTGGATCAGCAGGCCGATGAGCGCGCTGATTGCCGTGTAGGTCTTCGCCTGAGAAGTGGCATGGGGGTACTTGTGCTCCGCCCGCCCAAAGACCTCTTTCCAGAGGGGGACTTCCATAAGCTCGTCCCGCTGAATAAGGTTTGACTCCAATCCGTCATCGATGTCGTGATTATTATAGGCGATCTCGTCCGCCACGTTGATGATCTGCGCCTCCACCGTGGGGGCAAGCGCCATTTCATAGTCGGCGAGGTCCTCACGAGGAGAGTCATGCGCAGTGGAGTGCTTGGCTAAACCCTCCCTGGTCTCAAAGGTCAGGTTCAGCCCAGGGAAGAGGGGGTAGCGTTCCTCCAGGCGCTCCACCACCCGCAGGCTCTGCAGGTTGTGTTCGAAGCCGCCGTACCCCGCCATGAGCGTGTTGAGGGCATCCTCACCGGCATGGCCGAAGGGGGTGTGCCCGAGGTCGTGCGCCAAAGCGATGGCCTCGGTCAGCTCCTCATTGAGCCTGAGCTTGCGGGCGATCCCCCGGGCGATCTGGGCCACCTCCAAGGTGTGCGTGAGGCGGGTCCGGTAGTAATCCCCCTCGTGGTTGACAAAGACCTGGGTCTTGTACTCCAGCCGTCGAAAGGCGGCGCAGTGAATTATCCGATCCCGATCCCGCTCGAAGGCAGGACGATCATCCTTGAACTCCTCCGGATACCTTCTCCCCTTGGTGTACGTACTGCGGGCGGCATACGGCGCGAGATCAGTGCGCTCATAGTCGACCATCTCCCTCACCTCGTGGGCATCTTATAAGCACCCTTCCCCCCTTGTCAAGGCTGACCAAATTTATAGTACCTTGAAAGCCGCGCTCCTTCGTCTCACTTGATTACCGCGGTCCCTTTTGCTACAATGCAGCAAACTTGTTTCTGGAGGATATCGTGACGAATCCCGTGAGCGGATTTCTGCCGGTGAACATCGAAGACGAGATGCGCAAATCCTACATGGATTATGCCATGAGCGTTATCATTGGGCGCGCCCTCCCGGACGTGCGGGATGGGCTCAAGCCCGTGCACCGGCGGATCCTGTACGCGATGTTCCGGGAAGGGCTCCTGCACAATAAAAAATATTCCAAGAGCGCCGGCGTCGTCGGTGAGGTGCTCAAGAAATATCATCCTCACGGTGATACGGCCGTGTACGATACCATGGTGCGCATGGCCCAGGGCTTCAACATGCGTTACCCGCTCGTGGACGGTCAGGGAAATTTTGGGTCCATCGACGGCGATTCCGCAGCGGCCTACCGATATACCGAGGCGCGCCTTACGAAGCTTGCCGAAAAGATGCTCGCCGATATCGATAAAGATACCGTCGACTTTGTCCCAAACTTCGACGAGACCACCCTTGAGCCGACGGTGCTCCCCACGCGTGTTCCCAACCTGCTGATCAACGGCTCCGCCGGCATCGCCGTAGGCATGGCCACGAATATTCCCCCCCATAATCTGGTCGAGGTGAGCGACGCCATTATTGCCCATATAGAGAATCCGGCGATAACCATCGAGGAGTTGATGGAGATCATCCCGGGGCCCGATTTCCCCACCGGCGCGCTTATTTGCGGGAACGAAGGGATCAGGGCAGCGTATCAAACCGGCAGGGGTGTCATCCAGCTGCGCGCCCGCGCCGTCGTGGAAAAGCAAAAAGCGGGACGGGATCGAATCATTGTCACGGAACTCCCCTATCAGGTCAACAAGGCGCGCCTCGTGGAAAAGATCGCGCAGCTGATGCAGGAGAAGCGCCTGGAAGGGATCGCCGAAGTACGGGACGAGTCTGATCGTGAAGGGATGCGGATGGTGCTCGAGTTGAGAAAAGATGAGGTGGCGGAGGTCATCCTTAACCAGCTCTATAAGCTCACCCAGCTGCAGGTCTCCTTTGGGATTATCCTCTTGGCCCTCGTGGATAACAGGCCTGTCGTTCTGAATGTCAAGGAGTTTATCGGGTACTTTATCGAACACCGCAAGGTGGTCGTTACTCGACGTTCCCGTTTCGAACTGCGCGAGGCAGAGGCCCGCGCCCACATCCTCCAGGGGCTGCAGAAGGCCTTGGAGCATATCGACGCCATCATCGCCCTGATCAAGCGATCAAAGACGCCTGCCGAAGCCAAGGCGGGGTTGGAGAAAGAGTTTTCCTTTTCCGATGCCCAGGCCCAGGCCATCCTTGATATGCGGCTGCAACGACTCACCGGCATGGAGCGTAAGCGGTTGAGCGAGGAATTCACCAAGCTGACCGAAGAGATCGCGCAGCTAAAACGAATTCTCGGCGATGAGCGGCTCCTCATGGAGGTGATCGCCGCGGATTTGCAGGCGCTGCGTGAAGAATTCGGTGACCCCCGCCATACCCAGATCGTTGAGGACGAAGGGGATGTCCGCATCGAAGACCTCATCCAGGATGAGGAGGTCGTCGTCACCATAACGCACACCGGCTACGTCAAGCGGACGCCGGCAGGTCTCTATCGCAGCCAACGCCGCGGGGGGAAGGGGCGGCTCGGGATTTCCGTCAAGGATGAAGACTTTGTAGAACACATCTTTGTCGCTACCACTCATCACTACATCCTGTTCTTTACCGATCGGGGGAAGGTTTATTGGCTTAAGGTACACCAAATCCCGCCGGCGGCCCCCTCGGCAAAGGGGAAGGCGCTGGTGAACCTGATCGACCTCTCGCCGGAGGAACGGATCACCGGTATCCTCCCCGTCAGGGATTTCACGCCGGGACAATCCGTTATCATGGCCACCAAGCAGGGGATGCTGAAGAAAATCTCTTTACAGGCCTTTAGCAATCCGCGCGCCGCCGGTATCCTCGCGCTGCGCCTCAGACAAGGGGATGCCCTGGTTGATGCCAAGCTCACGGAAGAAAAAAGGGAGATCTTTGTCGGGACGCGTTTGGGGAAGGCGACCAGGTTTAAGGCAGGGCAGCTCCGTGAGATGGGGCGGTCGGCAAGCGGGGTACGGGGCATCACCCTTGCTGCTCATGACCAGGTGGTCGACCTGGAGATCATCAAAGAAGGGTCTGCAATTCTGAGCATTACCGAGCGAGGATACGGCAAGCGGACGCCGTTGAAGGAGTACCGCGCGCAAAATCGGGGGGGCAAGGGGGTCATCAACACCCTGGTCACCGAAAAAAATGGGCCCGTGGTGGGTATCCTCCAAGTCGGAACGGAGCATGAGGTGATCTTGATCACGGACAAGGGGAGGGTCTTGCGGCTCGAAATTAAGGATATCCCGCTCCGGGGGAGGAACACGGTGGGGGTCCGGCTCTTCGGGCTGGAAGAGGGTGAAAAGTTGATGGGCCTCGCTCGTATGGCGGACGCGGACGAAAAAGAGAAAAATGACTTGACCTAGGGGTGCATTTCTGCTACACAGAAGGTAAGCACGTGCTGGCCCGGTGGCCCAAAATTCCAACGACAAAGGAATGTTGAAAGAGGAGTAAAAGAGCAGCTTTTTCACGAAATCTCCCTTTTTCCTATCAAAAAAAGATATCCACAAATTGTGGAATAAATGTTGAAATTCCATTATAAGGAACGCACCCCAGAGCACCATCCTCGTGCATGAACAGCGCTGTAACCATGGAAGATTTTTGGCCGCAAGTCTTAGAGACCATAAAAGGACAGATAAATATCAACAGCTTCGAGACGTGGATTAAACCTATCCGCTGCAAGTCGCTGGAAGAAAAAAAGGTTATTCTCGAGGTGCCCAACAACTTCTTCCGCGACTGGGTCGCCGAACACTATATGCCAACCATCAAGGGCGTCTTGTATGAGCTCACGGGAAAAGAGTACACCATCTCGCTGCAGGTAAAAAAGACCCCCCCCTCTCATAGCGTCGCGAAGCAGTCCGCCCTCGCTGCCAGCGAAGGGGATGACGAGTTGGCCAGCCGCATGTTTAACCCCCGCTACTCCTTTGAAAACTTTGTCATTGGAGCTGGCAATCAATTCGCCCACGCAGCATCCCAGGCGGCCGCCGACACCCCGGGCAGGAGATATAACCCCCTCTTTATCTACGGCGGGGTGGGATTGGGCAAGACCCATCTCCTTAATGCCGTCGGCCACAGAATAATAAAAAATCGGACGGTCTCAGATCCTACCAAGGTCTGTTATATTTCTTCCGAGGAATTTACTAACGAACTGGTAAACTCCATACGCTTCGAGCGTATGGATGGCTTTAGAAAAAAATTTAGAAATACCGAGGTACTTCTCATAGACGACATCCAGTTTATCTCCGGAAAGGAACGGACCCAGATAGAATTCTTCCATACTTTCAACAGCTTATATGAAAATAAAAAACAGATCGTCCTTACGAGCGATAAGCTGCCCCGCGAAATCCCCGACTTTGAGGAACGCCTAAAATCTCGCTTCGAATGGGGTCTTATCGCCGATATACAAGCCCCAGACGTAGAAACCAAGGTGGCCATCCTGAAAAAAAAATCAGATTTAGAGAACATCTATATCCCGAATGACGTTGCGTTCTTCTTGGCATCTAATATTAACTCGAACGTTCGGATTTTAGAAGGTTGTCTCATTCGCCTCGGTGCCTTTTCCTCTCTCACAAAACAAGAGATTAATTTGGAAATGGCAAAGGAGGTTTTGAAAAATTTTATCAGAGATAAAGAGGCAACCGTTACCATCGACAGCATCCAGAGACAGGTCTCTTCATATTTTGATCTTAAGCCGAAGGATTTGCGTTCGAAACGACGCTTAAAACAATTTGTAGTACCGCGCCAAATAGGCATGTATCTTTCCCGAAAACTTACCCCGTCTTCTCTTATAGAGATCGGCGGTAAATTCGGCGGCAAAGACCACTCAACGGTTATTCATGCCATTAATAAAATAGAAGAAAAAGTATCTTCCGATACCTATACAAAAAATGTTGTGGCTGACCTTATAAAAAAGATCTCCGAATAATTATAGACAGTAATACACGTCAGTCTCGAAAGTTATACTCAATGTTATATCCTTTTGTTTTAAGTAGTTAGTATACTTATTAACGTATTCACAGGCATTATTACTATTATAATAATACTGTTTTTAAGGAGATGCCATGAAATTCATAATAGAAAAGGGGGTTTTTCAACAGAGTCTGGGAAAGATTCAAGGAATTGCCGAGCGAAGGAGTACGATTCCTATTCTCTCCAATATTTTAATTACGGGAGAAAAAGAAAAAATTAATATCGTGGCGACCGACTTGGAAATTGGCGTTATGGAGATAACGGATGCGAAGAGCGTTGATAAAGGAACTTTCTGTGTGTCGGCACGTAAGCTCTACGATATTGTAAGAGAGCTTCCCGAAGAAAAAATAGAGATAGAACGAGCAGATAATTTTTGGATTTCGATAAAAGCGGGAAAAACCGTTTTTAACCTCCCCGGAGTAGACCCAAAAGAGTTTCCGGCGTTTCCGGCAATTGATGGCGGTTCTTCTTTTACCGTATCTGCGTCCTCCCTTTTGGAAATGATAGAAAAGACGGTTTTTGCCGCATCTTCAGAGGAATCGAGATTTAATCTCAATGGTATTTATATGGAGAAAGTGAGTAAAGATAAGCGGGACTACTTTCGCATGGTCGCCACCGACGGACATCGGCTTTCGCTCATTGACAAGGAACAGAACATAAGTTTTGATAAGGGCATTATCCTCTCGCGCCGCGGATTAACGGAGCTAAAAAAGGTGTTAGGGGATGGAGAAACGGAAGTTACGATTTCTCTTAAAGGCAACAATTGTATTTTTAAGACAGAAAAAACAATAGTTGTTGTCCGCCTTTTAGAAGGAGAATATCCTGACTACCAACAAGTAATACCGAAGGCAAATGATAAACACATCGTTATAAATAGAAAGGAATTTATCGGTGCGCTTCGACGCGCGCAGGTCATCGCCAGTGAGAAAGGGGAGGGCGTGCGCTTTTCTATACGCAAGGCCGCCATGGAAATAAAGACCGGCGGACCCGATGTGGGTAACGTTCAGGAAGAAATTAAGATAGAGTACCAAGGAGACCCGCTCGAAGTAAGCTTTAATGCCCGTTATCTCTTAGACGTCTTAACCAACATTGAACCGGAAAAGATCATTATGGAGTTAAAGGAAGAATTGAGTTCCGGGATTATACGACCCCAGGATGGAGAGGCTTTTCTCTATGTCATTATGCCTATGCGCCTCTAGTTCGCGACCGCCTCACCCCATTCCACAACGGTAAAACCAGTCAAAACCCATACTCATCGGGAGAGAACGTTGGAAGAACGGATTATTCATACCGAAGAATATGATGCCAGACATATCAAGGTGCTCGAAGGCCTTGAGGCGGTCCGCAAACGACCCGCCATGTATATTGGCAACACGGCAACCGAAGGCCTCCATCATCTCGTGGAAGAATTGGTGGATAACAGCATTGATGAGGCCCTCGCCGGTTTCTGCACAAAAATAGAGGTGGTCATTCATCTCGATAACACGGTGACGGTCAATGACAACGGCAGAGGAATTCCCGTTGATATGCATCAGCAAGAAAAAAGACCGGCGGTAGAAGTCGTCTTAACCAAGCTCCACTCCGGTGGAAAATTCGATAAAAAAAGTTACAAGGTATCGGGGGGACTCCATGGCGTCGGCCTTTCGGTCGTCAATGCCCTGTCCGAGTATCTCGAACTTGAGATAAAACGGGCGGGGACGGTTTATGCGCAGCGCTATGAGCGCGGTAAGCAGAAGTCCGCCCTTAAGACGATCGGCAAGACCAAAAAAACCGGTACCAAAATAACCTTTAAACCCGACCCCGTAATCTTCGGCGACCAGGAGTTCAGTTATGACCTCCTCTCCCAGCGCCTGCGCGAACACGCCTTTCTCAACAAGGGGATTACCATCACCATTGAGGATGAGCGGAATGAAAAGAACAACCAGTTCTTTTATAAGGGCGGAATCATCTCGTTCGTCGAGTATCTCAATCGTGCCAAGAACGGTGTCCACCCGAAGCCCATCTACTTTGAGGGGACGAAGAACGATACCTATATTGAGATCGCCCTCCAGTATAATGACACGTATAAGGAGACCATCTTCAGCTTTGCCAACAGCATCAACACTCACGAGGGGGGTGCGCACCTGGTAGGGTTTAAGACGGCCCTGACCAGGACCATCAATTCATATGCCGCCAACCACAACCTCTTAAAAGACCTCAAAGAAGGATTAAGCGGCGACGATGTGCGCGAGGGGCTGGTGGGCGTGATCAGCGTCCGGGTGCCGGACCCCCAATTTGAAGGGCAGACCAAGACCAAGCTGGGCAACAGCGAGGTAAAGGGGTACGTTGAGACGCTCGCCAACGAACATCTCAGCAGCTATTTTGAGGAACATCCCTCCGTGGCCCGGAAGATACTGGTCAAGGTTATCGAGGCCGCGCGCGCTCGGGTGGCGGCCCGTAAGGCGCGGGAGCTCGTCAGGAAAAAGGGGGGGATGGATGCAACCCTCCTGCCCGGCAAGCTGGCGGACTGTCAGGAGCGCGATCCGGTTAACAGCGAGTTGTACATCGTTGAGGGGGACTCGGCAGGCGGCTCGGCCAAGCAGGGGAGGGACCGGCGGTATCAGGCCATCCTCCCGCTCAAGGGGAAGATCCTCAACGTAGAAAAGGCCAGATATGACAAGATGTTGTCCAATGAGGAGATCAAGACGATCATAACCGCCCTCGGTGTCGGCATAAACAAAGAGGACGTAGACTTGGGCAAACTCAGGTATCACCGCATCATCATCATGACGGATGCCGATGTCGATGGCTCACACATCCGCACGCTCCTGCTGACCTTCTTTTACCGGCAGATGGTGGAGGTGATTGAACGCGGGTATCTCTATATCGCCCAGCCCCCGCTCTATCGGGTGCGCAAGGGGAAGGAGGATCAGTACCTCAAGGACGACGAAGAGATGAATCGCTTTCTCCTGCAGCGGGCCATGGAAGAGATGGAACTGGAGTTAAAGGGAGGGAAGAGTCGCATGAGCGGCAAGAAACTCCTTGATCTGCTGAACAAATTCTCCCGGTATGATTATTTTTTGCGGCGGCTCGAACGCCGGGGATACCCCCGCGAGGCGGTCAAGACGCTCCTGCAACAGGGATTTGCGAGCGCCGAGGATTTCGGGAAACAGACGCGTCTCAAGACCCTGCGCAAGGCCCTGGAAGAGGGGGGAATGAAGGGAGGAGAGATCACCGCCGATGAGGAGCATAACCTTTTTGAGTTTCCTCTCGAGGGGAGCATAAACGAGCGAACGATGTCGCGGCGGATCAGCAGGGACCTGGTCGAGACCGTCGAATATCGGGGCATCCTCGAGCTATATCCATCTATCGCCGGATTGGAAACCCCGCCCTTTGTCATCTATCACAAGGGGGGCCAACAGCGCGTGGCTTCCAAGGGAGAATTGTTGAGCTACATCACCGCCATCGGGAAAGAAGGGGTTTCCATTCAGCGCTATAAAGGGCTCGGGGAGATGAACCCCGAGCAACTCTGGGATACTACCATGAACCCGGACAGCCGCAGTCTGCTCCAGGTGCGGGTGGAAGACGCGGTGGTGGCGGACGAGGTCTTTACCATCCTCATGGGAGATCAGGTGGAGGAGCGCAGGCAATTCATCGAGCAGCATGCCCTCCACGTCGAGAATCTGGATATTTGATGCCGAGGGTCATAGGACTGACAGGCGGGATCGCCAGCGGCAAGAGCGCGGTCTCCCGGATCCTCAGGGAACGGGGGCTGCCGGTGATTGATGCGGACACTATCGCGCATGAGATACTGGCGACGAACGAGGAAGTCAAGCAGAAAGTGGTAACGGCCTTCGGTCCGGAGGTGCTCACCGCGGCCGGTGCTGTCGACCGGGCACGGCTCGGCACTATTATTTTCCGGGACGCGCAACGCCGGCGAGACCTGGAACGGATCCTACACCCGATGATAGCTGCCGCGTTGTGGCAGCGGGCGCAGGAGGGGGACGATGTCGTGGTCCTGGAGATCCCCTTGCTGATTGAGCAGGGGGAGCACGAGCGCGTGGATTTGGTGGTGGTCGTCTATGCCACCCGCGAAAGCCAGATCCAGCGCCTCATGGAGAGAGACGGGCTTACCCGAGAGGAGGCTATGCGGAGGATCAAGACGCAGCGTGCCTTGGAGGAAAAGGTGGCCTATGCCCACTACGTGATTAACAACAACGGCTCGCCGGAGGAAACAGAAGAACAGGTCTCGAGATTATATCAGGCAGTAAGGGGGAAATGAAACGTTATGAATACAGAGATTATTAATTTAGGAGATTTAAAGCAGAAAAAGATTGCGGATCTGGCGGCCCTGGCCAAGGCGTTCAGCGTGGAAGGGGCGGCAAACATGCGGCGGCAGGAGTTAATCTTCAGCATCCTGCAGGCCCAGGCGGAGAAAAACGGCGTCATCTACGGCGAAGGAGTCTTGGAGATCCTACCGGACGGATTCGGCTTTCTCCGCTCCCCGGATTACAATTACCTGCCGGGTCCCGATGACATCTATGTCTCGCCGTCGCAGATTCGGCGGTTCAACCTCCGCACCGGTGATACCATTGCCGGGCAGATTCGGCCGCCGAAGGAGGCAGAGCGCTACTTTGCGCTCCTCAAGGTGGAGACCTTCAATTTTGAGGACCCCGAGGCTGCCAAAGACAAGATCCTCTTCGACAACCTCACACCCTTCTACCCGCGCGAGAAGGCCCACCTGGAGCACAATCCCGACGACTACTCCACCCGGGTAATGGATCTCCTCACCCCTATCGGCAAGGGGCAGCGCGGGCTGATCGTCGCCCCCCCGAGGACCGGCAAAACCATGCTCCTGCAGTCTATCGCCCACAGTATCATGACCAATCATAAGGAAATGATCTTGATCGTGCTCCTCATTGACGAGCGTCCCGAGGAGGTGACCGACATGGAGCGCTCGGTCGATGGAGAGGTGATCAGCTCTACCTTCGACGAGCCCCCCCAGCGGCACGTGCAGGTGGCGGAGATGGTCATCGAAAAGGCCAAACGGCTCGTGGAGCACCAGCGGGATGTAATCATACTCCTCGACAGCATTACGAGGCTTGCCCGGGCCTACAACGCCGTGGTGCCCCCGAGCGGCAAGATCCTGTCGGGGGGTATTGACGCCAACGCCCTGCAACGCCCCAAGCGCTTCTTCGGCGCCGCAAGAAACATCGAGGAGGGGGGGAGCCTCACCATCATCGCCACCGCCTTGATTGATACGGGGAGCAGGATGGACGAGGTGATCTTCGAGGAGTTTAAGGGGACCGGCAATATGGAGTTGATGCTGGATCGCCGGCTCGTCGACCGCAGGATCTTTCCGGCCATCGATATCAACCGCTCGGGGACGAGGAAAGAAGAGCTCCTGCTGGGACCCAATGACCTGGAGCGTATCTGGCTCCTCCGCCGCGTGCTTACCCCCATGAACACGGTAGACAGCATGGAATTCCTTTTAGACAAGCTGAGAAAGACCTCCACCAACCGAGAATTTTTGGATACCATGAACCAGTGAACGGGGGTTGATCATCGGCAGAAAACATGCTAGGCTTACCTAAAACGTTTGAGGAGTAAACGGATGAAAAAAGGGATTCACCCCGAGGTACACAACATAACCATCACCTGTGCCTGTGGCGCAACCTTTCAGACCACGTCGACCCGCAAGGATTATTCGGTAGACATCTGTTCTCACTGCCACCCCTTCTTTACAGGCAAAGAGAAACTCTTGGATACAGCAGGCCGGATCGAGAAGTTCACCCGTAAATACAAAAACCTCCGGCAAGGGGAGCAGAAAAAAGGGGAGCAGAAAAAGGGTTAGGGCGCAGTTCTCGTCACCGGCCACGGCAGAGGACTTCTGCAGGTAGCCGGTGATATTTTTTTGCCATTTGCAAGCGGGAGGGACAGATGGTACCAGCGCAACGCCCGCCTCGTTTTTTTCCTCTCGAGGCGGTATCTACTTTTATATGGTTAAGCACCCAGCACCCCCTGGTCATGAGGAGATAAACAACCGTGGCCTTTTTACCGGAGGGACAAGGCGGTGAATAAGGAGATCGTGGTGAGGCTGCAAGAGGCCGAGCAGCGGCACGGGGCATTGGAGCGCCTCATGGCCGAGCCCCAGGTGGCGTCGAACCGCGGGGAATATCAGCGGTACGCCAAAGAGTATGCCGAGCTCGGCCGGGTGGTGGAGCGCTATCGGCGGTATAAGTCCCTTCTCCGGGGAATCGAGGGGAGTACCCCGTTGCTCAAGGAGACAGATGAGGAGCTCCGGCGGATGGCGCAAGAGGAGATAGATGCCCTCACCGCCCAGCAGGAGCAAATCGAGCACGAGCTGGTCCTCGCCCTGCTCCCCAAGGACCCCCACGACGACAAGAATGTGGTCCTGGAGATCAGGGCAGGCACCGGCGGCGAGGAGGCCGCCCTGTTTGCCGCGAACCTGTTCCGGATGTACGCTAAATATGCCGAGGAAAACCGGTGGCACGTGGAGATCCTCAGCCAGCATCCGACCGGCGTCGGCGGGTTCAAGGAGATTATCGCCTTGATCGAAGGGGAAGGGGCCTACCGCACCTTAAAATACGAGAGCGGCGTCCACCGCGTGCAGCGGGTCCCCGTCACCGAGTCGCAGGGAAGAATTCATACCTCGGCGGTGACCGTGGCGGTCCTGCCTGAGGCCGAAGAGGTTGATGTCCAGATAGACCCCAAAGACCTCAAGATAGATGTCTACCGTTCATCGGGGCCGGGGGGGCAACACGTCAATACCACCGACTCGGCAGTCAGGGTGACGCACCTGCCGACGGGGATCGTCACGACCTGTCAGGACGAGAAGTCGCAACACAAGAACAAGGCCAAGGCCTTAAAGGTCCTGCGGGCACGGCTCCTCGACATAGAACAGCAGCGGCAGCAGGAGGAGCTGGCCAAAAAAAGGCGCAGCCAGGTGGGCACGGGAGATCGCAGCGAGCGGATCAGGACCTATAACTTCCCGCAGGGGAGGGTGACCGACCATCGGATCGGGCTTACCCTCTATAGGCTGGAAGCGGTGCTCGAGGGCAACCTGCAGGATATCATCGACCCCCTCATTACCCACTATCAGACCGAGGCCCTGCAGCGCGGGGCGAGTCAATAATGGGTGAGGAGCAGTGGACGGTACTCAAGGTCATCCAGTGGACGGCCGCGCACTTTCAGAAAAAAGAGCTGGAGAACCCGCGCCTTGAGGCGGAGGTACTCCTGGCGCATCTCCTCGGGATCGATCGGATGGGGCTCTATCTCAACTACGATAGACCCTTGACGGATCACGAGCGGCAGATCTATCGGGAGATGATCCAACGACGCAAGGGGGGAGAACCCCTTGCCTATATCGTCGGGGCGAAGGAGTTTTGGTCCCTGCGGTTCCTGGTAAGCAGCGAGTGTCTCATTCCACGGCCGGAGACCGAGCACCTGGTCGAAGAGACCGTGCGTATCGCACAGGGGATGCCGTCACCCCCACGTGTGCTCGAGATAGGGTTTGGCTGTGGAGCCGTTGCCATCGCCCTGGCTAAGGAACTCCCCGGCGCCGAGATCGTGGCCACGGATATCTCCGTCGGCGCCCTTGCCCTTGCCCAAGCAAATGCTGCGGCGCATCAGGTGGGGGGGGGCATTCGCCTTGTCCTCGGCGATCTCTTCCCCGGAGGGGAGCCCCCAGGGGAAAGAGGATTTGGTATTATCTGCTCCAATCCGCCGTATATCCCTACGGCGGAGATATTGAAGTTGGCCCCGGAGGTGAGGGATTACGAGCCCCTGACGGCCCTGGATGGCGGGGAAGACGGGTTACGTTTTTTTCGGCAGATCGCCGACGGTGCGCCCGGTTTTTTGCTGAAGCACGGCTGGCTCATTATGGAAATGGGAAAAGGACAGGACGAAGCAGTGACCGAGATCTTGCAGCAACGGGGGTTTGCGCAGATTGGCCTTACCCCTGACTATGCCGGTATAACGCGGGTAATCAGGGCGCAATGGCCGGGCCCATGATACGGTCAGGCGCACAACGAGTGATACAGGGGGGAAGGGCATGAAGGGGATCGTCATCGAAGGGGGAGAGCGGCTGGTAGGAGAGGTCCGGGTCAGCGGCGCCAAGAACGCCGCCCTGCCGGCCCTGGCCGCGGCCCTGCTCGTTGAAGGTCCGTGCACCTTTACCAATTGCCCGCGCCTGCGCGACGTTGATACCTTTCAGGCCCTGCTCGAAAACCTCGGTGCACGGTTTCAGTGGCAAGGTCAGGGTGAGATCGAGGTGGACACCGCCGGCATCACCGGGGTTACTGCCCCCTACGACCTGGTGAAGACCATGCGGGCCTCTGTCCTGATACTGGGGCCGCTCCTCGCCAGGATGGGGGAGGCGATGGTCTCGCTCCCCGGCGGGTGCGCCATCGGCGCGCGGCCGGTCGACCTCCATCTCAAGGGGCTCCAGAAGCTCGGCGCCGAGATCGAGCTCGAGCACGGCTACATCAAGGCCCGGGCCAAGCGGCTCACCGGTGCCCCGCTCTACCTGGACATCCCGACGGTCACCGGCACGGAAAACCTCATGATGGCGGCAGTCACCGCCGAAGGGACCACGGTCATCGAGAATGCCGCCTGTGAACCCGAGGTGGAGGACTTGGCCGCCATCCTCACGACCATGGGGGCCAAGATCGTAGGGGCGGGGACGTCCGTGGTGACCATCGAGGGGGTCAAGAGACTGCGGCCGGCCCGGTATGCCGTCATGCCCGACCGGATTGAGGCGGGCACCCTCATGGTGGCGGCGGGGATGACACGGGGGAATATCATGCTCAAGGAGTGCCGGCTCGAACACCTGGAGGCCGTGGTGGCCAAGCTCAGGGATGTGGGGATAGAAATCACCCCCCTGAAAAACGGGGAGGTGCGCGTGGTGGGGGACGGCAGGGTGAGGAGCGCCGATATCAAGACCCTCCCCTATCCGGGGTTCCCCACCGACATGCAGGCCCAGTTTATGGCGCTCATGACCGTGGCCAACGGGTTGAGCGCCATCACGGAAAACATCTTCGAGAATCGCTTTATGCACGTGAGCGAACTCAAACGGATGGCGGCAGACATTCGTGTGCAGGGGGCTACGGCCATCGTCACCGGAGTGCCCCGCTTGAGCGGCGCGCAGGTGATGGCGACCGATTTGCGGGCGAGCGCCTCGCTGGTGCTGGCAGGCCTGGCTGCCGAGGGGACCACGGTCATCTCCCGCGCCTATCACCTGGAGCGGGGGTATGATGATCTGGTAGGCAAACTCGCGGCCCTCGGGGCCGACGTGAAGGAGGTTGATCTTGATGAGGACGCTGGAGAGCAACGACAAGGGGTTTGAGCAGGCCCTGACCACCCTTCTCGACCAGCGGCGCGAGGAACTGACGGGGGTAGAGGCGCAGGTTCGCGAGATCATCGCAGCGGTACGCAGCGGCGGGGATCAGGCCGTCATCCGCTATACCCGCGAGTTCGACGGCGTAGAGATCACGGCGAAGGCCATGGAGGTCCCCCGCACGCAGTGGGCGCGGGCAAGTGCGGGACTGGATAAAAAAACCCGCGCCGCCCTCGAGCGGGCCGCTGAGCGGATTGCCTCGTTTCACCGCCAGGAGCTCTCGTGCTCCTGGTTTGATAGCGAGCCGGGGGTTGTCAGAGGGCAACTGGTGCGCCCCCTGGCCCGGGCAGGGGTCTACGTGCCCGGCGGCAAGGCCGCCTATCCCTCTTCGCTGTTGATGAACGTCATCCCCGCCAAGGTGGCGGGGGTAAAGGAGGTGGTGGTCCTTACCCCGCCTGCCAAAGAGGGGCTCAACCCCGCCCTCATAGCGGCTGCCGAGCTGGCAGGAGCGGATCGCCTTGTGCTCGCCGGCGGCGCCCAGGCCATTGCCGCGCTCGCCTACGGTACGGAGACCGTACCGCAAGCGGATATCATCGTGGGGCCGGGGAACAGCTATGTGACGGCGGCGAAACGGCTCCTGTACGGGGTCGTCATGGTGGATATGGTGGCAGGGCCGAGCGAGATCCTGGTGCTCGCCGATGGGACGACGCCCGCGCGATTTCTCGCCGCCGATCTCCTCTCCCAGGCGGAGCACGATGAACAGGCGTGGCCTATCCTCATCACCACCTCGGCGGCGTTTGCCAGCGAGGTCGAAGAAGAGGTGACCGCACTCTCCCGCACGCTCCCCCGGCAGGAGATCATCACCCCCTGTCTGGAGCGTCATGGAATAGTCATCGTCGTCAAGGACGTGGCAGAGGGAATGGCAATTGCTAATCGGATTGCCCCCGAGCACCTGGAGCTCGCGATCGCGGACCCCCTGCAATGGCTGGGACGGGTCGAGAATGCCGGCAGCGTCTTCCTCGGCGCGTATACCCCGGAGGCAGTAGGGGATTACCTCGGGGGACCAAACCATGTGCTCCCTACAGGAGGCACGGCGCGCTTCTTCTCCCCCTTGGGGGTGGAGCACTTTATGAAGCGGATCAATATCCTCTCCTACTCCCCGGAGGCCTTGCGGGGAGTGCGGGAGGATGTCGCGCGCCTCGCGCGCCTGGAGGGCTTGGAGGCACATGCACGCGCCGTAGAGGTGAGGGGAAAGTGTCACGATGTGACATCCCCACAATCAAATCAGAAAAGGAAGGGGAGAGGATGACTGCGATGGCACGGAAGGCCTCGGTGAAGCGCGCGACTAAGGAGACCGTGATCTCCCTCGCCCTGACTCTCGACGGCACGGGGAAGGCGGAGATCTCCACGGGGATCCCGTTCTTCGACCACATGCTGACCCTCCTGGCCATGCACGGGTTCTTCGATCTGACGCTCAAGGCAGCAGGTGATCTGGAGGTAGACTTTCATCACACCGTGGAGGACGTGGGGATCGCCTTCGGTGAGGGGGTGAAAAAGGCCCTCGGAGACCGCACGGGTATCAGACGGTACGGTGCGGCCTTGGTGCCCATGGACGAGGCCCTGGCCCGGGTGGTGCTCGATATCTCCGGCCGCCCCTATCTCGGGTATCGGGTCAAGGCCCGGGGGAAGGTGAAGGACTTCAACTTGGAACTGGTGGAATCCTTTTTTAAGGCCGTCGCGGATAACGCCGGCATTACCCTGCACATTGAACTCCTGTACGGCACCAACCGCCACCACATCGTGGAGGCGATCTTCAAGGGATTCGGCAGGGCCCTGGATGAGGCCACGCGCCTGGACAAGAGGAGGGCAGGGGTCCCCTCTACCAAGGGCACATTATAATGTCAGCAAGCTCAAAAAGCTGACTCCTCCAACGCAAGAGCATTCAGGAAAGAGAGGTGCATATGAATTGTCACATGATGAAGAGTAGAAGGAAGTTCATCGTCGCTATCCTCGGCCTTGTCGTCTTTCTCATCCCTGCCCTTAGTCATGCCCAAGGGCAACGGTCGCCCTCTGCGCAGCAGGAGAGGATAGTGCCCCTCCAGCGGGTGGCGATCCTCCCTTTTCTCATTGTCAAGCCCGCGCGACCGGAGCAGCGGGTGGTCAAGGGGCTCTGGGAGAATTTTTTCTTTCGCACGGGAGACCTCACCGCGCGGTCGGGGCCTGTGGTGACGGCAAGCTTCCAGCGTCAGCTCAACGCCCTTAACCGATGCGAGTTGATCACCCAGGAGCAGGCGCAGTCTGCGGCGGAGGGGATGGATCCCCAGAAGATGCTGAAAGACCCGATTGGCATTGCGGCGCAAATCGGGCGTGAGCTTAACCTCTACGCCGTCGTCATCGGGGGTGTCTACCGCTTTGAACAGCGCAAGGGGAGCGCCCTCGGGGTCGAGAGCCCGGCCTCGGCGGCCTTTGACGCACACCTGGTCCGGGTCGCCGACAAGAAGGTACTCTGGAGCGGGAGGTTTGACGAAACACAGCACTCTCTGAGCGAAAACGTCCTCAAGGTCACCACCTTTCTCAAAGGGGGGGCCCAGTGGGTGACGGTAGAACGGTGGACGGAGCTCGGCGCGGAATCGGTCCTGCGCACCTTCCCGACGCTCAGCCGTTAGTTCCCCTTGCATGCTCGTCATCCCGGCCATAGACCTCAAGGGGGGGCACTGCGTGCGCCTGCGCCAGGGGCGGATGGAAGAGGCGACGGTCTACTCCGCCGACCCGGCGGCGACGGCCGCACGGTGGCAGGCCGCCGGCGCCACGTGGATACACGTGGTTGATCTCGACGGGGCCGTGACCGGCGCGCCGGTCAATGTCGAGGCAGTCAAGGCCATCCGTGCGGCAGTGGAGATCCCCCTGCAGTTGGGCGGCGGGATCAGGGACCTGGGGGCAGTCGAACACTGGCTCTCCCTCGGGATCAAGCGGGTTATTTTAGGCACCGCCGCGGCCCAGACCCCGGCGGTGATCTCCGAGGCCTGCCGCAGATACCCCGGCAGGATCGCCGTGGGTATCGACTCCCGCCAGGGAGTGGTGATGGTCAAGGGGTGGCTCGCCCAGACCGCCCGCACCGCCGTTGATCTCGCCCGGGAGATGGAAGGGTACGGGGTGGCCGTCATCATCCTCACCGACATCAGCAGAGACGGCGTGGGAGGGGGCATCAACCTGGTCCAGGCCGAGGAGGTGGCCGCGGCCATTACCACCCCCCTGATCGTCTCCGGCGGCGT
>Ga0154798_1107_pt1 | contig 23691 bp, 23 predicted proteins | sample Rifle2008BG16ft_FD_105806 | JGI IMG/M metagenome (GOLD analysis project Ga0154798, IMG submission 105806) | Deltaproteobacteria bacterium RBG_16_54_18 | reverse complement strand
GACAATGGAAATGTAATTTTTGGCCCGGTGCGCGATCTCATCATGGACTTAGATGCGCTCCCTTTGCCTGCCTACGATCTATTTCCCATGGAAAAATATGTCGGGCACACGTACTGGAAGCCCTTCATGGAGATCGTGACTTCGCGGGGGTGCCCGCATGCGTGTACCTTTTGTTATGAGTGGAGCGAGCATGACCCGCGGGCGTTAAAGCAGTTCCTTAAGTGGCGCGCCAAGTCGGCAAAGCGCGTTGTCGATGAGGTGGAGTTTTTGGAAAAAGAATTTGGCGTCCAGGTTATCGTTATTCAAGAAGACAACTTTAATGTCAACGGTAAGAGGGCGCGGGAGTTCTGCGAAGAGAAGATTAAACGGGGCTTGCAGATGAAGTGGGTAAGCCTTGGTTGTGCGAGTGACTGGGTAAAGTCCGAACAGGACATCCCCCTTATGAAAGAGGCAGGGATGTTTATGGGTGTGTTCGGTATCGAGGTGGCGAGCGAGCAAGAATTAAGAAAATTGGAAAAAGGAATCACGATTGACCAGATATTTAAGACCATTGAGATCCTGCGAAGAAGCGATATCGCCATCGTCGGCGATATTATGGTCGGCTTTGATTACGATACGGAGCAGATCATTAAAGAACGATTTGCCTTTGCCGATCAAGTAGATCCCGACATCCTGTGGATCGGCTATCTCACGCCGCCTCCTGGTTCACCCCATTGGGACGATTCGATAAAGCAAGGATGGGTAGATCCCCTTAAGGTCGATGTACTCAAGTGGGATTTTTTACATCCCGTTGTCCCCACCAACCATCTTTCCATAGAGGATTTGGGAAGGCTGGGAGCCTGGTGCATGCGAGAATTTTACAGCAAACCAGGGAGGATCCACCGCATACTCGAGAGCAATTTTGACCCGCTGGCCAAGCTCTGCTTTCAGGACGTCATGAATCACGTCCCCCAGTGGGAGGCCGGGGCGGTAGAAGGTAAGCTTCACATTTAAAACAATGTCGCCGGTCTGGGATGCCCATACGCATTGGATGCCGCCTGAGGTGGCACAGCATACCTCCTTTTACCACACGGGGTGGTCGGATATGAACCTGCTCCTGAAGATACTCGACGATGCCGGGATAGAAAAAGCGGTGTTGCTGTATCCAAGCTCAGATGCCCACCTGAAGCTAGGGGGGTGGTCAAGGCTGTGTGATCTTTATAACAAGGGGATCGGAAAAAAGATCAAAGAATATCCAGACCGACTGCTCGGTGCGGGAATTCTACCTATGGGTCGCCCCGACGAGATGGTACACGAGATAGATAAGATACAAGACTTGGGATTGATCGGCCTTTCTTTGGCCTCGAGCCATGAAGGGCACTATCTCGGCGATGATGGTTTCTCGCCTCTATGGGAACGTGCAGAGCACGACAATCTGCCGGTCTTCGTTCACTCACAGACAATAAATCCTATTGGCTTCGACCGGGTGAAAGATCCACTCCTTATGCCGGTGGTGGAATATCTTTTTGATATTACCATGTGCGCCGGCACCATGATGATGTCCGGCGTATTTAACCGACATAAAGGTCTTAATGTGGTATTTGCCCATTTTGCCGGCGTGCTGCCTTTTTTGGTCGATCGCTTTGACTCGACGTACTCGATGCTTCGCTCAAGGGACATGGTCAAGGATTTAGGGAGTGCACCGTCGAAAATTTTAAAAAATGTCTTTGTCGATATCAGTGGAGTAAAATCGACCTCCCTGCTCACTATGGCCTTAGATTTTTTTGGGCCGCAGCACATACTATGGGGGTCTGATTTCCCCGCCCAGAAAAATCCCACTGAAAGTCTTGAAGCCCTAGAGACGTTGGATATCGATAAAGAGGGAAAAGAAAATATCAAGGGCAAAAATTTGATTAATTTAATGAAGAAAAAGGGAGAGTAACGATGCCGATGAAAAAAGCAATCCATTTGACGGGGAAGGACCTCGCGGGCATGGTTCAGCTGCGCCCGCAAGATATCGGTAAATATGTCATCATGCCGGGTACTCCCGATAGGTTGACGGCGCTGGTAAAAAAAATCACGAATCCGATGAAGAACTTTTCTTTTATGGAGCATACGATGTATACCGGCGACTATAACGGGGTACGTCTTACCGCCATGAACGGCGGAATGTTTTCGGCTAACACGGCCATCACTACCGAGATTGTATGCAGCATCCAAGCGGATAATATAATCCGCCTGGGATCGTGCGGCGCTTTGCGCGAAGACATTAAAGTGGGAGATCTCATTTTGGCCACCGCCTCCATGAGAGGGGATGGGGTTACCCCATATTATGTCGATAGTAATTTCGTCACGGAGCCCGACCCTCAGCTTACCGCAGCGATAGAAAAGGCGGCAAAAAAGCTTGGTGCCACCGTGCATACGGGGAAGGTTTGGTCCACGGACGCCCTGTTGCGTGAAACAAAGGAGCTGGTAGAGGAAAAGGCCGCCGCCGGCGCAATCGCCGTTGATATGGTTTCTTCCGCCCTGCTTACCATTGCTCAGATCAATAAGGTAAAGGCGGCCTCCTTGCTTGCGGTCAGCGATAACGTGATGACGGGAGAGATGGGTTTTACCAATCCTGCTTACTATATTTCGGAAACTACTATGATAAATGTCGCCCTAGAGGCAATAACCATATTAGAGGGGAAATGATCGGAATAGATATAGTAGACGTAGGGCGGATTGAAGCTCTCTATCAACGGCATGGGTCGTTATTTGTAGAGAAAATATTGGATGAGGATGAGATTAAGGAACTTCCCGCAGAACGAACGAGGAATTTTTTTAAAAAACTGAGTTGTTATATTGCTGCCAAGGAAGCAATATATAAAGCCAGCGCCGATGGCGACCTTGGGTGGAAGGATATCATCATTCGCAATATTACGGGCACGCCCGTAATATACATAAAAAAAACAAATGTAACACAGAACGTTAAGTTGGCATGTGCTATCAACAGAGACATGGTGATATCGCACGCCTTGGTTATCTGACATGACGAGGACGCTGCCTATGGGCATTTATTTCGCCGGAGAAAAACCGATACCAAGTTCGCCCAGGCATGGGTATCGATGTGAGCGATGAAACGGATGGAGAGCTCCCTCTGCTTCCCGGTGCGGCTCGAAGGGCAGACGATCTATGTCCTTGATGAAACGAGGCTGCCCCTTGAGGAATCCTACCTCGAAGTGAAGTCCCTTGAAGATGCTTTGGAGGTCCTCGGCCAGATGAAGACGAGGGCGTTCGGGCAGGTGTTATTGTTTTTGTATACGTGTGCGCTTACTGGTGAGATTGAAGGCATAGCTACAGCCTTTAAGAAGGTACGCCCGACCTTTGATTTCAATTCCCTGGCAGGTGTCCTCAAAGGGGCCACGCAAAAAACACCCGCGCTGTCTGCGGCAGTCGCAAGTATTGTCCAAGGACTTGATAAGAAGAAAAAGGTGCGATCACAGAGATTGGCCGAAATTCTCCCCTACGATGCGCGTATTTTGACCATCTGCAACGTCAACGGGGAGCTTATCTATCTTGCCGATGCCCTCTCGGAAATGGGGAAAACTGCCACCTTCTTCGTCTCTGAGACGCGTCCCTATCTTCAAGGTTCACGGCTCACTCTGTGGGAATTGCAGAGGGCCCAGCTCCCGGTGCAGGTGTTGTGTGATAACCAGGCAGCCGTTTTGATGCAGCAGGGGCTCGTTAATTGCATCGTCACCGGCTCGGACAGGTCAACAAAGCGGGGGGACATCATCAATAAGATTGGGACCTACGCCTTGGCCCGGCTCGCCCATTACTTTAACATTCCTTTTTATGTGTTGACACAGTTTCCGCTGGCGATAGATATAGAAGACATCACTATCGAGGAACGACCTCCTCATGAAGTTTTTCTGTGGCTTGAGGGGAACGGTCCGTGGCCGGATGCCTTGTATCCTGCCTTTGACATTACCCCTGCTGAATTCATCTCCGGTTGGATAGACATCTCAGGGGAGGTTGCATGCGCTTAAGTGAGGTGAAAAGTGGCCTACTCCTGTGGGGGGTGCCATCGTATCAAGGAATAGCAGAGATAACAAAGGACATGAAGGCTGAAAAAGGGATGCTGGTTCTTGTGCCCGAGATGATGCCTCATTGCCTTGGCCTCACAATAGTGAAAAGACTGCAAGAAAAAGGGATTAGATGCGCCTATACCACCGACAACATGTTGGGGGTCCTCTTTTATAAAAACAAAGTGGAAACGCTCATGTTCTTTTATAAAAAAATGGCAAATCACCACATGGTAGGCATCTGCGGCAGCCTCTATGTCTGTTTGCTCGCGCACTTACATAGCGTGCCGATTAAACTACGGCAAGGCGACACACTGCCGCAATCAGCACTGGACACATCAGTGCTTGACGGACATCTCCGCATTCAGTATAACGAAATGATGAAGACCGGTGACGAATCTATTCCCCTGGATATAATCCAATGAGCTTTGAAAAGGAAAAGCGAGAAATTATCTTGTGGGGTACGCAGTTGTACAATCGCGGACTTACCTATGGGCAGTCGGGGAATATGTCGAGGAGGATCGACGACAAAATTCTCGTGACTGCTCATGAGAGTTATTTAGGCTTTCTCCATGAGGATGATATCCTCGTCATAGACAGAGAAGGGGCTATACTCGAAGGAGATAAGGAGCCTACCTCTGAAAAACCATTTCATGTTTCCATGTATCAGCAATTTCCGGGGAAAAACGTGGCCATCCATGCGCATCCCCCGCACACCATACACTATTTTCACTATCATGATGACCTGATCCCCATTACGCTCGAGGAACGAGTGTATCTCGGCGAGGTCAGCGCCATCATCCAAAAAACCCCGACGATTACCGAGCTCACCTCTGTCTATCAGGCATTAGAAAGTAACGATATTGTCGTTATCAAGGACCACGGCGTTGTGGCTATAGGAGAGGACCTTCAGTATGCCTTTTCCTTGATTGAGTTGCTGGAGGTCAATGCCCGCTTGCATTTGGTCACCGACGGTTCTTCTCTACACGAAAGGAAACCGACACAATTCCAAGCGGCAGCTAAGAAATATAGGTTCTTCTCGCCGGAGCATATTGCCGGCTTAAGGGAGGTTATCAACAACGACGAGCGCGCGCAGTCCTTGGGGAAGGAATATGATCTAACTACCATCATATGCACCAAGGTGACGGACGGTGAGGAAGTCTTTTCCTTTCGCTATGAACAGGGGAAGATCGTCGAGGTGACCTATCGTGAAGATAACGCCGACTTCGTATTTTCCGCCACGCAGAAGGTTTGGCGAAAGATCTTTTCCGGAGAACTTGATCCCTTTGTGGCCAAGACGCAGGGGAAAATAAAATTAAAGGGCGATTTTACCCTTCTCTCTCGCTGGTTTCCCGTCTTCGAACGGACATTTACCCTCTGGAAGGAATTGCCCTTGGAGCCGCTATGAAAACATATCCCATGTATCTAGCCGGAGAGTTTAGAGAGAAACAAAATCAGATTGCCGTTGAAGATCCCTATACTACGGAGGTCTTTGCCCAAATTCCCCAGGCAGATCCTCAAGATTTAACGGAGTGCATCGAGAAGGCGAGGGCGGCGCAACAGGCATGGGAACAAACGCCGTTGCAAGAAAGGGCGGATTTGGTCTCGGGTGTGTCGAACATCATTCTCGATCATCTCAAGGAGTTGGCGGAGATTGAGTCCCGCGAGATCGGGAAACCGATTAAGGAGACCCTGCTCGTGGACGTCCCCCTCGCTGCCCAGTGTTTTGCATACTATGGATCATTATTAAAGGACTTCCCGGCCTCTCTGTCGGCGCCGCGCGCGGATACCGTTGATATGGTCCAGTATCTCCCCTTTGGCGTGGCGGGTATCTTTTTGCCATATAATGTGCCGCTTATGATCTTTGGGTTCAATGCCGCTGCCGCCCTGGCCGCGGGGAATGCCGTTATTGTTAAATTATCGGAATATGGGAGCCTCTCTCTCCTGACCTTGGCGAAATACCTCCATGAGCTGGAATTTCCTCGCGGGTTGATCAATTTTGTCACGGGAGAGGGGCCAATCATCGGCAAGGCATTGGCAGCATCCGATGTCGATATCATCTCTTTTACCGGTTCCGGCGATACCCTGCACCAGATCTTTCACCAGATAACAAAGCCGAAGAAGCTCCTCTGTGAGCTGGGCGGCGTAAACGTGATGGCTATTTTTGCGGACGCCGATCAGGAGGAAGCACTGGAAAACCTCCTTGCCTCGACCTTCATGAAACAAGGGCAGATGTGTATCGGTACCAGCGTTGCCCTCGTGGCGGAGGATATCTACGATGAATTTATGGCTCTGCTGGTGGGCAAAACAGAGAAAATAAAGATGGGTAATCCCCTTTCTTCCACGACGCATATGGGTCCTTTGCGATCCAAAGGACATTTGGAAAAAGTCATGGATAAAGTGGCAAGATTAAAAAAGAGGGGGCAGGTCATTACAGGCGGAAAACGCATCGAGACACAAGGATATTTTTTCGCGCCTACGATCATCGAAATTGGGGAGATGATCTACGAAGAGTGTTTTGACCCGATCCTGCTGGTCAAAAAATGTAAGCAAAAAGAAATTGAAATGCTCATAGAAGATAATCCTACCGGACTGGTTTTACAGATTTGGACGCGGGATATCAAGAAGGCCCATGCGCTAGCCCTGAAGGCCCACTGTGGTACCGTCTGGGTGAACACCTTTGCCCAGATGGATACGTCGATGCCATTCGGTGGATGCAAGGAGAGTGGATGGGGAAGGGTACTGGGGAAATGGGGATTATTTGAATACCTCCAGCCCAAACACATAGGGTTTTGCTTTGCGAAAAGTCAGGCATCGGGTTGGTTCGGATAGACGTGATTACTATTTTTTGCGGTCCTTATGAGCGGCTGCGGGAGGGACGCATGCACAATACATACAGCACCTACTGTTTAAGTAAAAACGGATTAAAGCGTGTCTTATAATCATACGTATCTATCCCTTCTCTGCGTTTAAGAAATTTCACCGCGACATAGGTCAGCGGCGTCACTGCGGCCTCATAGGCCGACTTTACAAGCCACTGGGTAATTATTGCCGCGGCGAGACCTGCCATGGGGATTTCCCCCCAAAAGGCAAGAGTCATAAAAACAAGGGAATCAAGTCCCTCACCCACGACTGTTGAACCGATGGTGCGAGACCAAAGCCAACGTCCCCGCGTCGCGATCTTCATTTTTGCCATGATAAAGGAATTGGCAAATTCCCCCAGCAGGTAGGCCGAGAACGAGGCAGCCAGTAAGCGCGGGGTGTAGCCGAGAATACGCTCATAGGCCGTCTGCGCGTTCCAAAAGGATGCAGGAGGCAATACCTGTCCGAGCCAGATGGCGATAACCGCAATAAAATTACAGAGGAATCCCAGCCATATGATCCGGCGCGCCTGCCGATAACCGTACACCTCGGTCAAGATGTCACCGAAGATATAACTCAGGGGGAATATAATGATTGCCGCCGGCAAGACGAGCCCCGCGACGGCGATCAATTTTACCGCCGTAATATTCGCCGTGATCAAGCAGGTGATAAAAATTGCGGCAGAGATTATAAACCACAAAGAATATTTTTCTCGCCGTATGCCTCGCCGCTGTCTTTGTAACATCTTTTTTTTCTCTCATTCTCCCTATACGGGTTAGCCGCAATGGTCAGCGATATAATTATAGCTCGGCGGCCTTCTGGTCGGCATATCTCATGGTTGTCTGACTCGCGCTATATAGATTTCCTTCGTGAGCGCAGGAATTCAATAATGCCGGGTAATATCGAGAGAAAAATGATAGCAAAGATTACCATGGAAAAATTATTTTTGACAAGGGTAAGATTACCAAAAAAATAACCGCCAAGAATCAAGATCATGACCCACGCAATACCTCCTACCACGTTATATATAATAAAACGAATGTATGTCATAGTCCCAATGCCGGCTACGAAGGGTGCAAACGTACGGATGATGGGAATGAAGCGGGCAAGAATAATGGTCTTGCCGCCATAGGTTTCATAGAAACGGTGAGTGCGGTAAAGATATTTTTTATTTAAAAAACGAGATTTTTTTTTATTAAACACTTTCGGTCCGACAAAGTACCCGATCCAGTAATTCGCGGTATCTCCTGCAATGGCGGCAATTGATAAAAACACCATTGACCAAATAACATCTAATGAACCCATGGCAGCAAAGGCACCTATAGCAAAGAGGAGGGAATCTCCCGGAAGAAAGGGGGTAACTACCAAGCCAGTTTCCAAAAAGATGATGAGGAAAAAAATGGCATAGGTCCACATACCGTAAAGGCGAATTACATAATCAAGATGCTTATCAAGATGAAGTAAGATGTCTATCAACGTGTTTATTAATTCCATACTGTTAGCCTGACCTCCTCCTCAATGTAACTTCCGTGTTGTGACCAGATTACGGATCTCCTCGTCAGCTCATGATGGCAGCAAAGGCCATGGCTAAAGACAAGCAGATAAGGACTGCTACGGTCGTCCATGAAATGATATTCATAATTTTTCCATTAATATAATCCCCCATAATTTTTTTGTCATTAATCAAAAGAAGCATAAAAATCAAGACAAACGGGAGCAAAATTCCATTGATAACCTGCGAGTAAAACATGATCGAGATAAGCGGCACGTTGGGTAGTAAGATGATGCCGGCGCCTAAAAAAATAGTGATCGTATACAAACCGTAAAATTGCGGCGCTTCGACAAATTTCGTATTAATACTTGATTCCCAGCCAAACGCCTCACAAATGGTATATGCCGTGGATAGGGGAAGAATTGATGCGGCGAAGAGTGAGGCATTCAACAAACCAAAGGCGAAGAGCCACGTGCAGTAAGAACCCGCCAGCGGCGCAAGCGCCAGAGCCGCATCTTTGGCGGTTTCGATAACCAGGTTGTTTGTATAGAGGGTGACGGCGCACAGCATAATGATGAAAAATGCCACCACATTGACCATAAACGATCCGAAGATTACATCCATGCGTGTATATTTGTAATTTTTTGCCTTAATGCCCTTATCAACCACTGAAGATTGTAGATAAAACTGCATCCACGGCGCGATCGTTGTCCCAACGATTCCAATCGCCATGGTGAGCCATCCCACGTCAAATGTTACCGTTGGGGTGACGAAGGCGGTCATAATAATGTTCCAGCTCGGTTTAATGAGGAATCCGGAAATGATGTAGGAAAAGTAAAAAACACAAGCGATTAAAAATGCCTTTTCCACTGATTTATAACTTCCCTTTACCACCAGGCGCCATACAAAAAAAGCAGCAAGAGGAACCGAAAGATACTTGCTTACGCCGAAGATTTCCATACTGGCCGCAACACCGGCAAATTCCGAAAGTGTATTTCCCATGTTTGCCAAAAAAAGAACGATCATCAGATAAAATGTTATTTTTGCGCCGAATCTTTCCCGGATTAAATCAGAGAGCCCCTTGCCGGAGACAACTCCCATGCGCGCGCACATCTCCTGTATGACGATGAGTGCTATCATGATCGGTATCAGCGTCCACAGCAAACTCAAGCCATATTTTGCTCCGGCCAGAGAATATGTCGTTATACCGCCGGCATCATTGTCCACATTGGATGTGATAATGCCGGGTCCGATAAGGGCAAAGAACAACCCCAGCCTCCATAAGCCGCTCTGTAAAAATTTCTTTCGTAGAGAAATCAGCGTATCAAACATAATCACACGCGTGCGTTACTTTCCCAAGTGAGAAGCTACAACTTCTAATAAATTCTTAAACATAATTGCTCCCTGCAATTTTCCCTTTGTATCGACAACGGGAATTGCGGTTACACCGTATTTCGCAAAGTTTTCTGCTATGGTATCGTCGTTGTCTTTTAGTTTTACGGAAATAATCCTTGAATCCATAATATTATTTAATGTCGTTTCGGGTGACGCAAGCAAAAGATCACGTAATGTCACAACGCCTAATAAATGTTCCTTCTCATCCGTAATATATCCGTAATAAATTAGATCAACATCTTCTCCTTCGGCGCGAATCATCTCCATTGCCTGCTGCACGGTCGTACTCGGCCTGAAACGCAAGAAGGAGGTTGTCATCATCCCGCCGGCTTCTTTCTCGGGATGGGCAAGCAGTTCTCGCACATCTTCCGCAACAGTTTTTTCCATTTCTTTCAAAATGCGTTTTGCTTTTTCTTTAGGTAAATCACCCAGGAGGTCGGTCGCTTCACTGAGAGACATTTCTTCGATAATATCCGAAGCCTGCGCGGAGTTGAGATCGGCGATTAAGCTCACTTGAATTTTTGGATCAGTTTCTTCCAGGGTTTCCGCGGCAGTTTCTTTGTCCAATGCCTGGAAGACTGCCGAACGCCGGCGGATATCTAAATCTTCCAAAATGTCGGCGAGATCGGCGGGATGGATCTGGCTCAGTCTATTTTGCGCTATGTTTAAGCGCAGCAGGTCAGGGGAGGACAAGGGCTGCGCGAATTTCCAGGAAATAAGCTGGTCGGCCAGCGTATAATCAAACAGCATCTGCATCATTTTGTCCATCGGCTTGGTCAGCCCAACGCGCCGCATGAGACCGCGAAATCCGACATCGACATGAATAAGATATAAGATATGGTGCGCCTGCAAAAATTGCAGATCGTTGACGCGGCGAATCCGCGCGCCATTCGTATCTACCACTTGTTTATCCATGAGCGCGTCCTTAAGAAGCACGGCATTTCCCTGTTTTTTATATCCGGCTAGAGCATGTGCTGTTATATTGGCAACGCAGGCGTCTTCCCCAATGCTCAAAACGCTTTTCCAGGGCAAGAGAGCATTTTTATGCGCGCTCACCTTGAGAATTAAGCCGGTAACAATGGGATAGGGCTCCACGAATTCTGCGACGGCATCCACGATCTGCCCCAGGTGCTGTCCGCCGGCATTAATAACCTTTTTTTTGAGGATGTCGCTTAAAAATAAAAAACCCTGAGGTTCTGACGTTAAGGGCATGGTTGCTGCCTCCAGGCAGGAAAATTATATCATTTATGTTTCTTTTTAAAAAAGCTTTTTTGCGCGCCTTGAGACGGCAAACCTGTCCGGGCGCGCCTTAAAAGGCACCTGTACCCTTCCTTATCATTTTTCGTCGGGAAGGGCAAGTTTAAGCCCGATTGCCCTGTAGCTCGGGGGATGACAATTCTCTTTATATTTCAGATAGTTATATACATACAGTTCCCCACTAGAGAAAAGGTAAAACCATGACGAGCAAGAACCCCAATATCCGATCCATCATCGATTTTCAAATCACGCAGTGGTTTATCAAAGAGCAGGAAAGTCCAGAGGACAAGAAAACAAGACAGTCGCTTATCATCATCTCAAGGCAGCAGGGGAGCGGGGGACTGACCGTCGCCGAGCGGCTTTCCCAAAGACTCGGGTGGCCCTCTTATGATAAGAACATCATCAAGGAGATCGCCAACACGGTAGGTGCGGACGAGAAACAACCGGCATTTTTAGATGAAAAAGACCGCGCCGTCTTCCGGAAGTTCCTTAACGTGTTCCGCCGGGCCCCGGAGATATCTCAGGACGAATATGTTCAGTACCTCGAGCGTTTTTTGAAGACCCTGCATGAGGCGGGGGGAGTATTATTTTGGGGAAGGGGGCCGAGGGCATCATTCCCCCGGACACGGTATTGAGGGTTCGCATCATGAGCGAGCTTGAGCGGCGGGTGCACTATGCGGCGGGCGCACTATGCGGCGGGGAAATAGGGGCTGGAGGAACAACAGGCCTACAAAGTCTTAAAGACGTGGGACCAAGAAAAGAAGAAGTTCGTTAAACGGCATTTCAACAAGGACATCGATGATCCTGCCCAGTGTGATCTGATTATCAATACGAGCTATCTTGATCTCGACAATGTCGCGGAACTCATCATTGCAGCGTACCAGCTAAAATTCCCCGGCGTGCTTTGATACTACGTGTTCCTTATCATTAACAGAGTTGATTCAATCCACAGGTAAGGACCTGCCCTTTTCTCGTGCCACTGCGATAGATGGTAATTCCTTTACAACCCAAGCGATAGGCCAAGACAAAGGCCTCTGCGACATCCTTCTCGGCGGCGTCAAGGGGAAAATTTATGGTCTTGGAGACCGCGTTGTCGGTATGCCGTTGGAAAGCGGCCTGCATCTGTATGTGCCGGGCAGGCGGGATCTCCAGGGCTGTGGCAAAGAGCTTTCGTATTTTGGGGGAGATCTTCGCCCCTGATCCCCAAAATCCGGTTTGGCGGATGGTCTCTTCCAACTCGAAACGCCAAAACCCCATTTCTTTACTCACCTGTAAAAAGATCGGGTCTACCTCAAACAGCTCCACATCCTCTAGGACCTTCCTGGTATAGCTCAAGGCGAACAGGGGCTCGATGCCTGAAGAGCAGTCGGCAATGATGCTCAGGGTACCGGTGGGGGCGATGGTGGTTATCGTGGCGTTTCTCAGGGTTGGCTTTCCTTCCCGATCATAGCGGCTTCCGGTAAAATTGGGGAAAGGCCCTCGTCTTTCTGCCAACTCGTGGGAGGCTGCATGTCCCTCCGCCTGAATAAACCGCATCACCTCTTCCGCCAACGTTATCCCCTCATCAGAGTCGTAGGAGACACCCATGAGGATGAGGAAGTGTGCGAACCCCATGACGCCGAGGCCGATCTTGCGATTGCCCCGGCTCCGTTGTTCGATCTGCGGTAAGGGATAATGGTTGATCTCGACGACATTATCGAGGAACCGAACCGCCAGATGGACTGTTTGCCGCAGTTTTTCCCAATCGACAGAGGGGCCGTGGATGACCATCCGCGTCAGATTAATGGAGCCTAAGGTACAAGCCTCGTTGGGCAGGAGTGGTTGCTCCCCGCAAGGATTCGTGCTCTCGATCTGCCCGAGGGCGGGGGTAGGGTTTGTCTGATTGATGCGATCGAGGAAGATAAGGCCAGGCTCGCCGCTTTCCCAGGCGCTTTTCACGAGGAGATCGAAGATTGTGGCGGCCTCAACGGTGGCGACAGCCTGTCCCGTGCGAGGAGCGATCAAGCCAATACTCCCCCCCTGTTCCCATGCCTCCATAAATTCCTTCGTCATTCCTACCGAGAGGTTGAAACTCGTGAGTTCGTGGGGGTTCGTTTTTGCCGTGATGAACTCCATAATATCGGGGTGATCAACCCGCAAGATCCCCATGTTGGCGCCCCGCCGCGTCCCCCCCTGTTTGATGACCTCGGTGGCCATATTAAAGACCCGCATAAAAGAGACGGGACCACTTGCCACGCCGCTCGTGGTCGAGACGACATCATTTTTGGGACGCAGGTGGCTGAAGGAGAAGCCGGTCCCTCCCCCGCCCTGGTGAATGAGTGCCGTGTGCTTGACCGCTTCAAAGATAGACTCCAAAGAATCTTCAATCGGCAGGACAAAGCAGGCGGCGAGCTGCCCCAGTTCTCTGCCGGCATTCATAAGGGTAGGGGAATTCGGGAGAAACTCCAGCGCGCTCATCATCTGATAGAATGACGCTGCCATTTCCCCCACGTCGGCCTGAGGATCGAAGATCTTCTCTGCCGAGGCGACATGGGCTGCCACCCTCTGAAACATCTCCTCCGGAGACTCGATGCGATCGTGCTGTTGATCCTTCTGAAGATAGCGGGCTTGCAGAATGCGTAAGGCATTCTCCGTCAGTTGAATGGTCATTGTCTATTGGGATGAGGTTACTGCCGTCACATCGTTAACGGTGCCTTAATACGGAATTCACTTTACTAAAGCGAGTACCTCTCTAAACTGGTCGGTCCCCGCCTTTTCCAACAGTTCGTAGATAACCATTTCCGTGGAGGTGATTATAACCCCCTGCTGGCGCATCCGCTCAAGGGCAATCTCCCGATTATGGGGAGAGCGGGAGGCAATGGCATCACTCACGACGTGCACGGTGTGGCTGGCCAGGGCATAGAGGGCTGTCTGCGCCACACAGATGTGTGCCTCGATGCCGGCGATAATTAAGGTATGCCTCCTTTGCCCGCGTATCTGATCGACAAACAAGGGAGACGCAAAGCAGTTAAATTCCAATTTACTGATGGGTTCAATATCAATCAATTCCACACTGATCTCGGGGATTGTCGTGCCCAGCTTCTGCTGCTCCGTGAGGATGATAGGCAGGCCGAAAATGCGGGCAAACTTGACGAGCTTGAGGACGTTCTCAATGAGTTTTTCCTTGCCTGCCATGGCCGGCACGAGCCTCTCTTGCATATCGATGATCACCAGAAAGCAATCAGCAGGGTTCAGTAACGGCTTCTTCACGGCATGGAGATCTCGCACAGATGCCTCCTTGTCTTTTTTACACATTAATACGTACCCTAACATAAATACCGTGTTGGGGCAATAAATGTCCCCGCCATTCCTCTTGCCCGTGTGCCCATGGGCGGGTATAGTGAGCTTACCTGATGACGGCCTGCGATTGGGGTATTGACAAGCAGCGGAGAATGGGCAATGAATGAAAAACGAGCGCAACGATCAGTGGATAAACGACACTCAGGCGAATGGGAAGGGAGCATATGATCACGATAACTTGTTTGGGGGCTGCGGGATCGGTAACGGGTTCCAATTATCTCGTTGAGACATCACGGGGTATAAAGATACTTGTAGATTGTGGTTTGTTTCAAGGCGGCAAGCAGATGGAACTGCGCAATTGGGAAGCGTGGGGATATGACCCAAAAGAGATCAAAAGGCTCATCTTGACGCACGCCCATATTGATCACAGCGGGCGAATACCAAAACTTGTAAAAGACGGTTTTCACGGCAGGATCATTACCTCGCCGCCGACGGCTGAATTGTGTGGGGTCATGCTGCTCGATTCCGCCCACATACAGGAGATGGAGGCCGAGTGGCAAACAAGGAAGAATCGGCGCAAGAACGCGCGCGATATAGAACCACTCTATACTACGGAAGAGGCCGAAGAAAGTCTCAAATATCTCAACCCGATCGAGCTTGACCAGATCATTGACATTGAGCCGGGAATCAAGGTCTGCTTGCGCAACGCCGGGCATATCCTGGGGTCATCTATTGCAGAGTTGTGGGTTGAAGACGAGGGGGTGGCGACAAAGATCGTCTTTTCCGGCGATTTGGGAAGACACGACCCGCTGATTGTGCAAGATCCCTCCGCAATCGGAGAAGCGGACTATTTATTTCTTGAGTCAACCTACGGCAACCGCCTGCACCGCCCCTTTGAGGAGAGCAAGGCGGAACTCCTCACGGCAATACAACATGCCGTTTCTCACCATGAAAAGGTGATTATCCCCGCGTTTGCCCTTGAGCGGACGCAGGAGGTGCTCTACCTCCTCGGCGAATTTTTTCGGGCGGGGAAACTCCCCGATATTCCCATCTACCTAGACAGCCCCCTTGCCATTAAGGCGACGGAGATCTTTCGCAAGAACAAAAAATATTACGATGATGCCGCGCGGGCTATTGTTGAACAGGGATTTGATCCCTTCAGTATGCCCAACCTCAAACTGACGCCGACGGTAGAGGAATCTATCGGGATCAACAAGCAACAGGGATCGGCGATTGTGATCTCGGCCAACGGCATGTGTACCGCAGGGCGAATAAAGCACCACCTCAAGCATAACCTGTGGCGTTCAGGAGCGAGCATTATCTTCGTGGGCTTCCAGGCGCAGGGGACGACGGGACGTCAGATCGTAGACGGTGCAAAGGCAGTGACTATCTTCGGAGAGAAAGTCGCCGTCAAGGCGAAGGTATTTACCATCGGCGGGTTTTCTGCTCACGGAGATCAGGCGGACCTCCTCGCGTGGGTGGAACATTTTACCCAGCACTCGAAACCCGTCATCTTCGCCATCCACGGCGAGGCAGCCTCAAGCGAGGCACTGGCCAGCGCCATCAAGAAACAATTCGGGCTTGAGGTCTACATACCGCGGTGGCGCGAACTGCTCCGCCTCGCGCCGCGAGGAGGTAAGCCAGAGACCATCCCCCCTGCTGTCTCTGGTGACCTAAAAGAGGATACGTTCGCGCTGATCGGCGACCTGGAGCGGGAGGTCGCCCGCTTAAAAGAACGGCTTAATCAGGATGATAGAAAGATTCATGAGGCGGACATGGAAAAACTTAGGGATATCCGTGACGAGCTGCAGGACGTAGGAGAATAATACTGCCCGTGATATTAACGAGGCATAGTCGTCGTTACAGGATAAGTGACAAGGGGAATCACGCGTTGCGTGAATAGCTATGGTAAAATAACTATATGTCTTTATCTGAGCTCGGCGCTCCCCGGGATCCTGCGACACGGGCTTTTCTGCGAGACGTGGTGCATGACGCTACGCGGTGGGAGGCTCCCCGCATAACGACAGTAAAGCAGGCCAAGGGAGGAAAGAAGAAGCGCATGCTCGGGGTCTTTCCTGCCTCGTTTAATCCCCCCACCAAGGCCCATGAGGCTTTAGTCAGGGCGGCGCAAAAGGTCGTTCCCTTGGATGAATGCTTGCTGCTCTTGGATCTCAAGGCAATGGACAAAGAAGTAGTTGGCGCCTCCTGGGAAGACAGGCTCGTCATGCTCTTGATCCTGTTCGGGGAGGAATCAGCCTGCTCCGTGGGAGTCTGCAACCGGGGACTATTCCTAGAAAAAATAGCTGCCGTGCACCACGCCTATCCAAAAGATACCGAAATTCATTTCATCGTCGGCCATGATACCATGGTGAGGATCCTTGACCGTAAGTACTATGGTGACAGAGATATGAATCTGCGCTCGCTCTTTTCCAAATCCCGTTTTCTGGTGGCCAACCGAGGGGCCAACGATGAGAAAAGCCTGCTGACATTGTTCGCGCACGAGGAGAACCGTCCCTTTGCCGCGCGAGTCACAGCGCTTACGCTTACTCCCGCCGCGGCCTCCGTGTCCTCATCCGAGGCACGCCGGCGGTTGGCAATGGGAGAATCGGTACGAGGGCTTGTTTCACCCGCAGTGGCGGAATTTTGCCGCCAGCAGGGTTTTTACGATAGACAAAGAGATTAAAATACGATACTATTTTTTCCGGATTTAGATTATAAACGAAATTCACCGGTCGGCGGAGAAGAAGAGATCTGCCATCTCGGAAGAGATGGCGTTCGGAAAGAGAGATATGCGGTAGTGCCGGCCGCAAGCGGTGAAAAGGCAGTAAAGCACCGGTGTGGGGATGTGGCTCAGTTGGGAGAGCATCACGTTCGCAACGTGAGGGTCGGGGGTTCGAATCCCCCCATCTCCACCATTTTTTTATTACCGTGAAGGAACCTACCCTCAGCAACGTGTCGTCATTTTCATGAGTACTATCTTGACCTGCCTCTGTCATGTCCCTATGATTTTATCTTTATCGAGGAGGAGTCCGTGATGCACAACAAAAAGATTGGAATCATCGGCGTCGGCAATATGGGTGAGGCCATCCTCAGAGGCCTCTCTCACAAGGGGATCACGGGGATTGTGGTCAGCGAGAGCCGTTCCGAGCGACGTGAATACATCAAAAAAACCTATAAGGTCGCGGCCGCGGCGGGCAATCGCGAGCTCGCCTCCCAATCTGAGGTCATCATCCTCGCCATCAAACCTCAAGAGTTAAAGGGCGTCCTACAGGAGATCGCCCCTGCCCTTGAATCTTCGGTGCTCCTCATCTCCATTGCCGCCGGTGCTTCCCTCGGTGCCATTGCCGCCATTCTGGGGAAGGAGGTGCGCCTCGTGAGAGCGATGCCGAATATTGCCGCCCTGATGCTGGAATCTGCCACTGCCCTCGCAGCAGGGGGAGGGGCGCAGGCACCGGATATCGAGATTGCGGAGGAAATATTCAATGCCCTGGGAAAGACCGTCGTCATCCCCGAGGTGCTCATGGATGCCGTGACCGGCATGAGTGGCAGCGGACCGGCCTACGTCTGTCTCTTCATCGAGGCCCTGGCGGATGGGGGGGTACGCATGGGGCTGCCGAGAAAGGATGCCTTGGCCTTGGCGATACAGACCGTCTTGGGTACTGCCCGGCTCCTTGCCGAGCAGGGAGAACATCCCGCCCATCTCAAAGATCGAGTAGCCTCGCCCGGAGGTACCACCATCGCAGGTATCGCCGAGCTCGAGGCCAAGGGGTTTCGAGGGGCCGTGATGGAGGCGGTGGCTGCCGCCACCCGGCGCTCCAAAGAGCTGGCTAAGATACAGGGATGAGCCTGATAAAAAAATAGATCATTTTTGTAAGTGGTCCCTGAACAAAAAGCGTTTTGTAATCAAAGACGTTCGGCCTGAGAGTCAGAGGTTTTAAAAAAATGGCAAATCTTATTAAGAAGAGATCACGCAAAAGCGGCCTTCCGCCGGGAAGCCTTGTCCATATTGGAGAACGAAAGGTACGCACGCCCAAGATCAGCATCATCGATTATGACGAGGCAAAATTTTGGGAAGAGCGAAGCAAAAAAATTGAGGAATGTTTTGTTTTTAAAGAGAGGCCGACGATCACATGGGTCAATATTGACGGCCTGCATCAGACGAGCCTGTTGGAAGCACTCGGTGATTGCTACGGATTTCATCCCCTGGTGCTGGAAGACATCCTCAATACGGATCAACGCCCGAAGATAGAGGACTATGGCGATTATCTCTATATCGTTCTCAGGAGCCTCGAATATAATGAGCGGAAGAAAGAAATAGAATCGGATCAGATCAGCATTATTCTGGGAAGGAATTTTGTGTTTTCCTTTCAGGAAAAAGAAGGGGATACCTTTGACGCCGTCCGGGAGCGTATCAGGACGGGCAAAGGTCGCATCAGGAAGATGGGAGCGGATTATCTGGTGCACGCCTTATTAGATTCCATCGTCGATAACTATTTTTTCATTCTGGAAAAACTCGGTGAACGGATAGAATTTCTCGAAGAGCAATTAGTCACCCAGCCGACGACGGAAACCCTGCGGACGATTCATGGTTTAAAAAGAGAGCTGATATTTTTGCGCAAGGCAGTCTGGCCCTTGCGGGAGGTGGTGGGCAGCTTGGAACGGGGAGAATCGCCGCTCATACAGGAATCAACAAGGATCTATCTCAGAGACCTGTACGACCACACCATCCAGGTGATCGACAACGTCGAGACATTCAGGGACATGATTGCCGGGATACTCGATATCTATCTCTCAAGCGTCAGCAACCGGCTGAATACCGTTATGAAGGTGTTGACTGTTATCGCCACGATTTTTATGCCGCTGACCTTTCTCGCCGGTATTTACGGCATGAATTTCAAATTTATGCCTGAGCTGGAGTGGCGGTGGGGGTATCCGTTGCTCTGGGGGGTAATGGTGGCGACAGGGATTTCCATGATGATTTATTTTAAAAAGAAGAAATGGTTGTAAGAGAAAAGAATTGTGATATACAGAGATCAGGGAGTATCACTAACCGTGTAATCATCATGCGGGCGATTAAGCAGGTCGAGGGGGATCAACGATGGGAAAGATAGACACGGTAAATAACAATATTCCCATTCCCCTGTGTAAAAGCTCCACATGACATCTTCCGCTACAAAACCTTCACGTGCCTCTCTGTTCAACTCCTTTTTACGGTTGGGATTTACGGCATTCGGCGGCCCTTCTATGGTAGCCTACATGCGAACGATGGCAGTCGAACAAAAGCGGTGGCTCGATGAAGAATCCTTTCGCGATGGTGTGGCCTTGTGTCAAGCAATCCCAGGGGCGACAGCCATGCAGACGGCGGCATATGTCGGTCTGAGGGCGAGAGGAGTCAGCGGCGCCCTCGTAACGTTCGTTGGTTTTGGCCTTCCTGCGTTCATCCTTATGCTGACGTTCTCCGCCTTTTATCCCTCCATGCACACGGTACCTGCCGTGGCCTCGGCATTTAGTGGTCTTCAGGCCATCATCGTCGCTATCGTCGCCAACGCGACGGTCTCATTTGGTAAAACGGCATTGAAAAACTGGGGCACTATAGTTATTGCCGGGGTTGCGGCCGCCCTGTTCGGAATAGGGATGAACCCCCTCCTTGTTATTGTCGCTGCGGCTTTGTTCGGTCTTGTGTTAAATAAAGGCCAGCACGCCGCCCCTTTGGTTGGCGCGCCAATGCCGTCCCTGCGTACGATGAAACCATTATTACTCCTTTCAGCATTTACGGCTGCCGTTTTTGTGCTGCTTTTGTTGATACACCGCCAGCTCTTTGACCTTGCCGTGCTCATGCTCAGGATAGACCTGTTTGCTTTCGGCGGTGGGTTTGCTGCCGTTCCCCTTATGTTCCATGAAATTGTCCAGGTCCGGCATTGGATGGATAGCTCGACGTTTTTGAACGGAATCGCTCTCGGGCAAGTTACACCAGGACCGATTGTCATCACGGCAACCTTTGTCGGATATATGCTGTATGGGCTTCCCGGTGGATTGGTAGCAACCTTCGCCGTCTTTTCACCCTCTTTTCTCATGGTTATCGGAGTCGTACCCTATTTTGATCGCTTACGCGCTTCACCTTATTTTAATAGAGTGATGAGCGCTATCCTGTCTTCATTTGTCGGACTTCTTCTGACGGTTACCGTGCGTTTTGCCTCGCCGGTGCCGTGGGATCTTCCTCATATTCTGTTTTTTTGTGCCGCACTCGGCGCCCTGTTGTCGAGCGTGGATATATTGTGGGTGGTTCTGATAGGGACGGCCCTTTCAATAATAGTGATGTAGAAATTTAAAGAAGCTCCTTATCCGTTGTCGGGGGAGGAGGAGAGTTAAAAAAATTAACGGGGAAATATAAGGATGTCTCTTGATAAATTCAGTACGGTCATGAACAAGGTACGCAGGGGTTTCCCCTCGTCAGTATTTTTTCTCCTCGGCGCCAACGCGGTGCCGCTGCTGGGCGTCCTCTTTGCAGGATGGGATCTGGTGGAAATCCTGTTTGCCTACTGGGCGGAAAATGTCGTGATCGGCTTCTTCAGCATCCTCAAGATGATCAGTGCTCCGGACGACACCCGCGGCTTACTTATCATTCTGACTGTCTTCATGAAGATTATCGGCTGCGCCTTTTTTATCGTGCATTTCGGGGGGTTTACAGCCGCCCACGGGGCGGTGTTGTACGCGATCTCCCGTGAGTTCCTGAACATGCAGATAGAGCCGCTGGAGCTCCTATATATGGGGCGCTACGTTGTGGCCGCCTTGTTTCTCAGTCACGGATATTCCTTTGTGGTTAATTACCTGATCAAGGGTGAACGAAAACAAACAAAGGGTAACGATCCTATGTTTGAGCCTTATAGACGGGTTATCGTGATGCATTTGACGCTGATCTTCGGGGCGGGGTGCATTATTATCCTTGGCCAACCGTTTTTTATGCTCCTCATTCTTGTCGTCTTGAAGACCGCTGTCGACCTGTATGCGCATCTTAAGGAAAGAAGGCGGTATGCCGGAAACCTTGGAACAGGTTCCGGCTCTGTGGTAAAATCAGTACAACGATTAAAAAATTGCAGAAGTACCATGAGTAAGGCTGTTTTCACCGACGTAGAGCAATTTAAAAAGTAAGCGAAGTACAAGAATAAACCTAACAAAAAGCCCATTTTTTATCGGCGCTTGAGCAAAAAGTTTAACTTTCCCCGTTCACCGCTGCATCCAGCGTCTAAGTGCTGCCAGGAGGTTCCACAGCCACCATACTCTCTTCCCCCGCCATATTTCGAGCAAGATGGCCTGACGATGAAGCAGGGTCATAATCTCATTGAGAAGCATGGCTCGTTCTTTCACGTCCGAAAGCCGTCGGGCCCACAGTGCCATCTCTTGTTCTCGTTCGTCGTCCGTCCATGTCTGTCGTAGGATAAAAGGAAACTTCAGTGCGGTTGGACGGCGCAACGTTGATACATGGCACGCGGGGTCAGACAGGAACTGTTGGAACATGTAGTGGTCCGTGAATTTGCCGGGCGGCGTGGTCCTCCAACCATACGGCAGTCGCCTGTATGCAGGCATGGTGTGTCCCATCGCAGTTAGGCTGGCATGGCTGGTCTTCTTCAACTCCCGCCGGCGGAACCATTCTTGTCCGAGATCGACTAACTCTAAGACCAGTGATCCGGCGGCGTCAACGTGCAGGCCGAAACCATGAACCAGATCATGCGTAGCCAGCATTTCACGAGTGTGTTCAAGGTGGTCGGGGAAGAGCAGGTCATCATCTGAAACATAAGTGACATAGGGAGTTTCTCTACGAAGTAATTCTTCGTGTCGGTACGGTTCTCCCGTGCGGGGAGACTTGGGACGATCTACAAACGTAATCTGTTTGTTATTTCGACTGAGATCGGCAACGGCGTCTCTGGTGTCATCGCCTACGCCGTCGCCGATCACGATAAGCTCGAACGACCCCACCGTCTGGGTAAGAACGCTGTGTATCGCGTATGGTAACAAGCGGGCGTGGTTATGCGTAGGGATTATGACGGTAAACTCAGGGACTGCTGTCATGACATGTGTACTCCTGCTGAAAAATAAAAAAAATTAGAAAAATTTCCTTGCCAAGCTGTTTTTGTATAATAGCTCAAGTCAATAAGAGGCACCCAACGTTTAACTAAGCACCATATTTCCCGTCGTACTCCTGTGTCAGCTCTCATTAGCCGGTGATGAAAGCTATATAAGGCAAGGACGCACCCATCTATATTATGCTCGGGTAAGCGAAGCAATCAGAGGATCCTTCCAGGTATTCTCCTTGCGGGTCCGCCATTTTTAGCTGCGCTAACTTCTCTATATAATCGCTAAACATCGGCGGTCTGTGTTTGGTACCGATAAAACGGTAATTGTCACTGTTTATTTCATCGAGTCGTTTCAATCGCTGCGGATGCCATAGAAAATCATCTTCCAGATAGTCATTGAGATTTAACAGCTCGGCGTCTTTTTCATATTTGCATTCCGGGCCGGCATAGTTGATGCCATCTGCCCCAACCTGTATTAGAAAATGAGACCCATGAAGCTTCTCGAAGTATAAGGACTTCTCAGCATAACGTTCAAATGGTACTTGAATATTAGCATTGTGGGGCGCTCTTTCTTTGAGCCGCTCGATTACGTCCAAAACACCCGTTTGATCAGCTTGCATTGGATATTCCTTATCCCAATCAATACAATAAGGATGGAAATACAACCAATCTATTCCGGCATTTAATGCGCGCAGTCCGATTGATTCATACTTGTGGTTCCATGCTGCCTGTGTCAACAGGGAAGCGCCGATTTCGAGTTTGCTGCCTTCTTTTTCTATACGATTGCGCAGCCCCTCGATCTTTTTAAGGGTGTAACAAAAAGACGCGGACTCCCCTTCCTGCCAATCATAAAGGGAGACACGAATTGCGGTCACATGTTCCAAAAGGGCATCCTGCACCTCCGGCTGCTGGATACTTGCCCCGTTTGATATAACAGCGATTTCCTGAAACCCTTTCTTTCTTGCCAGCGCCACGGTTTCAGGAAAATGAGGAACTATGGTTGATTCTCCCCCTGTCAGAACTAGGCCGGGGGTATGGAGGCCTAGTACAGTAAATAATCTATCAAGAAACGGAAGCTGCAGGGTAAGCCCCGGTTTTCTCGACGCAGAGTATGGACATCCCGAGCAAGAACGCGTACACAGTTGCGTTAAATCCATCTCCATAGTGGTAGGAAAGATGTGTTCTCCTCTTAAATACGCTTCTATTTTTTTATGATCGATATTGACTTTTGATGGCGCAAAAATCTTCGATTGATCGTTTGACATAATAATCCTTTCGATGATTTAAT
>Ga0154798_1063_pt1 | contig 24321 bp, 44 predicted proteins | sample Rifle2008BG16ft_FD_105806 | JGI IMG/M metagenome (GOLD analysis project Ga0154798, IMG submission 105806) | Deltaproteobacteria bacterium RBG_16_54_18 | reverse complement strand
CGATCTCAAAGTAGAGTTCAAAAGGGGGGACCTTGGCAGGCATACATGCCTATTTCCGCGTCTTTTTAACGGCCTCGGCAGGGGAAGCGGCAACGATGCCGGACCGGATGTCGGTGTTTATCTTCTTTTCTTTTGCTACCCACTCAGGGGCAAGTTCCTCCGCTGGGAGGTCGGACATATCGGGATACTTCCGCACGGTGCGGACCGGGTAGAGGATGATCTGATCGCCTTTAATGGCATATTCAAACAACGGCTCTTTTCGGAAGGCGGCAGGGAGGGTAATGCGTCCCCGAGTATCGGTTTTAAGGATATTGATTTCAGCCATAGTATCACCTCGAAGAGGATGTTGAAATTAAGTATAATCCCAAATGTTACAAATGTCAATAATGGGTAATGGTTCAAACAATGAAGGGTGGATGGGAAACGTAGGTTCCGCTCGATCTGAGGGCGAAGGGTTGATCGCCCCTCTTATTTTCTGCTCTTCCCCACCTCCTCCAAAAACTCCACCGACGTCATGATGCGAAACAGCGGATACAGGGCGAAGTTGCGGTAGTTTTCCAGCGTGCTTTCGTGCACCTCCCGCTTGTGCGCGGCGCAGCAGTCCTCGAGTAAAATCGCCTTGAAGTCGTGGCACAGGGCATCCATGGCCGTCATGAGCACGCAGACATTGGTCGTGATGCCGCCGACGGCCACCGTATCGCACCCCCACGTGCGCAGGGTCTGATCGAGGTCGGTCTTAAAGAAAGCACTGAAGCGCCGCTTCGGCAATATCACGTCCCCTTTTTGCACGTCCAGGAGTTCGGTGACCTCTGACCCCGGCCTGCCCCGCAAGGCGTGTTGCTTCATCTTGCCTTTAAAGATGAAATCATCCGGCAGAAACGAGTCGCACGCAAATATGATAGGCATCCCTATGCCTATGCGCCGCCCTTCAGCCAAGAGGTGATTGATCCTGGGGATGAGAGGCCTTGCCTCCCTGGTGACAGGGAATTTATCCCCTTCAGGGAAGTTGTCCTTGATCATGTCGACGATGATGATGGCAGGTTGCATGTTATACGTCTCCTTCATTCCCGTTCTTATTAGTTAGTAAGGTTAAAGACCCGGCAAGCGGTTTGGGTGGTTTGGGCCGCAATCTGGGCAATGCTCTCTCCCCGGACTATGGCAACGGCCTCGGCAGTCAGGCGCACATAGGCAGGCTCGTTGCGCTTTCCCCGATGAGGCGCCGGTGTCAGAAAGGGGCAATCGGTCTCCACGATGAAGCCGTCTGTTGGAAGGTGCTTGACCACGTCGCGCAGGATTTGGTTCTTGGGAAAGGTGATCACACCGGGGATGGAGAGTACAAACCCCATCTGGAGATAGCGGCGGGCCGCTGCCTGGTCCCCGGAAAAGCAGTGGATCACCCCCCCCACCTCCCCTGCCTTTTCCTCCTCCAGACAGGCGATGGTCTCTTGGGTAGCAGCGCGGGAGTGGATGACCACGGGGAGCTTAAGTCCTTTCGCAATGGCAATTTGCCGGCGGAACCGTTCTTCTTGGATTGCCTGCGGCGAGAGGTTGCGATAGAAATCAAGCCCGATCTCCCCCCAGGCCCTGACCTTTGCGTGTTGGGCCAGCCTTTGCAACTGATCGAGATCGTGTTCTGTGACCTCGGCGGCATTGTGGGGATGCACCCCCACGATGGCAAAAATGTCGGGGTAGTGCTCGGCAATTTCGATGGTCCTCTGACAACTGGCAGGATCGGTGCCTACTATTATAATGGTAGTAACCCCGGCCTTTTGCGCCCGCTGGATCACCTGAGGGAGGTCCGCCTCATACTCCGGCATGTCGAGATGGGCGTGGGTATCGATGAGGCGATCGGCTTCCGCAGTATCAATCGGCATGGGTGTGCTTGCAGCGGCCTACGTCCGGATCTCCACCTGCGTCGCCTTCAACTGGCCCTTGTCGTCGATATAGACGACCTTGACCTTTTCCCCGACCACGGGATAACGGCGCGGGGTGTAGTTCGTGCGGTGCCCCACGTAGATCGTGTATTCTTTGCCGGTATTGAGGCTCTTGACGGTAATCACCCCCCGGCGTATGAGCGTGATCTGTCCGTAAACGGCGTTGGGGCCGATCTCCACCCCCTTCCTGCCGAATTGGCCGGAAGTGTCCGGCCCCTCGCCGGTCAGTTCTCCGCCCAGATTGGCCGGCCTACGAACGAACTCTTTTTTTGTCCTGTCGGGGAGCAAAAAGAACAGAAAGACCAGGACGCCGAAGACGACCAGGAGGCCCCCTCCCAACAGGAAAAGCCGTTTGCGCACCAGAGGATTTTTTAGCCGTGTCAACGCCTTGGTCAATTCATGGCCACACGCGCTGCACCGTTGATCACCTGCAGCCGTCTCCTTGCCGCACTGGGGACATTGCATACCAGCCTCCTGATGAGGATTTCTCTCGTTTATACCAAAGCGCCCGGGGGATGTCAAACCGTCACCGTTTACGACGCATCTTGCAGCCGTACCCATCTTGCACTAACACCATAGACTTTCAAATTCAATCAAGCGCAATAAAACTCCGAGCAAGTTGCCTCAGGTGAATTTGAAAGACCGGGGAATGAGACGAATCAGGACAGGACACATATCCGAGCCCTTGACATATTATGGGCATATGCTTATAATTAAAATCAAAGGGGAGACGCCGGTGGTCAGACCAAGAAATTGCAGGCGGGTAGGTTCCATGCCCGGAAGCAACTACTACAAACCACGGGGTATCCCCCTTTCCATGCTGGAAGAGGTCATCCTCGCGGTTGACGAGTTTGAGGCCATCAGGCTTGCCGACCTTGAGGGTTTATACCATGAACGGGCAGCGGAAAAGATGAACGTCTCCCGTCAAACCTTCGGGCGGATTATCGAGTCTGCGCACAAAAAGGTGGCGGAGACGCTGGTCAAAGGGAAGGCATTGAAGATCGAAGGGGGTGAGTTTGAAATGGCGGCTATGAAAAAATTCAGGTGTAACGCGTGCCAACATTCCTGGGAGTTATCCCATGGGACGGGCAGACCGAAAAACTGTCCTGCCTGCCAAAGCGACAACATCCACCGGGCAGAAGAAGATAGAGGATATGCCAGGGGATTCGGAAGAAGTCAAGGCAGGTGTGAGCGTGGCGCCGCGCAGAAACGGTAAGCACGAAGCACGGCAGCCGAAGTATTCTCACGGCGGCAAGACGGTAGGGACGAATAATAAAATACGTGAGTAACAAAAAGGAGAAAAACATGAAGGTAGGTTTTGCAGTTCACAGCGATCAAGGGATTGAAAGCAAGGTTTATGATCATTTTGGTTCGGCGCCGGCATTTATCATTGTCGACACCGCGACGAAGGATCCCCTCACGGTAAATAATAAGGACCTCAATCACGTCCACGGTGCCTGCAATCCGATCATGGCCCTTGACGGCCATAGCGTGAATGCAATGGTTGTCGGAGGGATAGGATCCGGCGCCATCAACAAGTTGAATGCCATGGGGGTGAAAGTCTATGCGGCAGCTGCCCCAACGGTTAAAGAGAATTTGGGCCTGTTGATCGAAAACAAGCTGCAAGAACTTTCGCCGTTAGATGCCTGTCGATCCCACCAGGGAGGATGCGGACATTAGAAAAAGCCCGAAAAGAAACAGATAGGGTTATATCATCGATATACAAATAAGAACACGATGGCTTTGTGCATGCTTTTGGTGCGCAAGGCAAGAGTGACTTCTGCCCCCCGAGAAGGGACTACAGAATAAGGAGAATATTCATAACATGGAAAAGGAACAATGCGTAGGCGGTGCAACCTGCGAGACCTGTAACCAATCCAACTCGTGCACCCAGCAGGAAAAAGAGGCCCATGCCCAAGAGAGGTTGAATTCCAAACTTTCCCATATCAAACATCGTATTCTCGTCATGAGCGGAAAAGGCGGCGTCGGGAAAAGCTCGGTATCGACCAACCTCGCGGTTGCCCTCTCCATGGACGGCTTCGAGGTCGGGCTGCTCGATGCCGACATCCATGGGCCCGACATTCCCAAGATGCTGGGAATCGAATCCCGGCCCGTGGTTGAATCCAATGGTGGAATGAGACCTGTTGAGGCCCTTCCAAATTTAAAGGTTATGTCTACCGCCTTTTTCATCGGTGATCGAGATAATGCCGTGGTTTGGAGAGGCCCTCTCAAACACAGTGCCATCAGCCAATTTATAGGAGAGGTGGAGTGGGGAAATCTTGATTTTCTCGTTGTCGATCTTCCCCCCGGAACGGGAGACGAGCCGCTCAGTGTCGCTCATCTGATCAAAAAGGTGGACGGTTCGATCGTGGTGACAACACCGCAGGATGTAGCCCTGCTCGATTCCCGAAAAGCGGTTACCTTCAGCCGAATGCTCAATATTCCGGTGATCGGGATTGTCGAAAATATGAGTGGGTTGGAGTGTCCTCACTGCCATAAAGAGATTCCCCTTTTTAAGATCGGCGGAGGTGAAAAAGCTGCCCATGATCTGCACGTTCCCTTTCTTGGGAGGATTCCTATCGACCCGGAGATGGTCAGCGATTGTGACAAAGGAATACCATTTGTCATAGCTTCTCCTGATGCCGAAGCAGCCAGGGTCTTCAGACAAATAGCCGATCGCTGCAAGGAGTTCGTTGGTTTAAAGAGATAGAGAAACCGTATGAAAAAAAATCCTCTGCCTCTGCGGAGAGCAGGGAGGAAGGGATTTCTCTTATACCCTTGTATGAAATGGATGACGCAGCGGCGGGCAGAGAGGAAAAACGTGCCGCGGCAATGAGGAGCGCCGCGATACCCCTCCCTGCTCAGCAGGAGGTGGTTGCAAAAGATGAGAACGGAATTTTTAGCAGTCGATAGACTTACGCTCACGATCATCACAGACAATTACTACGACGCCTTAAGGCCCGATCCTCCCGTGGGCAAACGTTTTCGCGCCTCCCCCGGCGCCTCCATGCATGCAGAACATGGTTTGTCGTGCCACCTGGAGACCGTTATTAACGGAGAATCCCGATTTTTCATGTTCGACTACGGGCTCGACCCCGTGGGTATTATTAACAACATGGAACTTCTCGGCATTGATGTCGGCAAGGTCGATGCCTTCGGATTAAGCCACGGTCACTTCGATCACTTCAGCGGCCTGTTGGCTATACTGGAACGAGCAAGACCAACGACTCCCTTCTATGTAGGGGAAGAGGCCTTTGCACACCGATATTCGCGCCGTCCCGGAAGCGATGATCTGATTGATCTTGGCCATTTGGATAGGGAGGCAATAGAACGACTCGACAGCGCGGAGATGGTAGAGGTCAGGGAATTCGTTGAAGTGATACCCGGCTGTTGTCTTACCGGCGCGATAGAGCGTGTTACCAGCTATGAACGGGGTTCAGCGAACCTTCTTATTCAAAGAGAGAACGCGTTCGAGCAAGATTATTTCACGGGCGAGCAGGCTGTCGTGTGCAACGTTAAAGAAAAGGGACTGGTTATCCTGTCCGGTTGCGCTCATAGAGGCATCGTCAATACCGTGCGGCATGCTCAGACCGTGAGCGGTATCGAGAAAGTCCACGCGGTGATAGGGGGATTTCATCTCATCAACGCGACGCCGGAAATAATAGAGAAAACCGTCTCGGATATCAAGGCGATAGCGCCCGATTACGTGATTCCGGCCCATTGCACGGGATTTGAGGCGATCACGCATCTGGCTCATGCTATGCCCGGACAGCTCATCCTTAATACCGCGGGGACAAAATATGAATTTACCGGTTGAAAATATTTGCAAGAAAATATCATGTCCTTAAAAACCGCCTTTTCAATGCGGTGGCGGTCTCGCGAACGATTTAAAAAGATTGCGCAAGAACACGATCTACGCGACGGTGATCAAGGGCAAACTTCAGACAACGGAGAAGGGCGGGATCGGTCGGGTTTATAACGATAAAAAAATATTCCCCGAAGAGGTAAAGAGTATGATTGAATACAGCGAAAAGGTATTGGAACATTTCAAAAATCCGAGGAACGCCGGAGTCATTGAGGATGCCGACGGAATCGGCGAGATCGGAGATAAGAATTGCGGAGATGTATTAAGGGTTTTCATCAAAGTGGCACGGGACAAAGTCACTGATGTAAAGTTCCAGATACGGGGGTGCGGCGCGGCAATCGCTTGCGCCAGCGCCATGACGGAGCTTGCTATCGGTAAAGGTATCGACGATGCATTGATGGTCTCGGAAGATGATATTGTGGAGGCGCTTGACGGTTTACCGGAGGCCAAGCTCCACTGTTCGAATTTAGGGGCTGCCGGGTTAAGAAAGGCCATTTTGGACTACTTTGAAAAAAACTTAACGAAAGAATGCAGCAATGAAATATAAGCGGTCATACGCAACTTGTTCGGGAGGGCAAGAAGATGCTGTACAGATTCGATAAAAAGGAGCCGGTAATTGGATCCGGCACCTTGGTTAATTCATGGCCGCACGCGCTGCACCGCTGATCACCCGCAGCCGTCTCCTTGCCGCACTGGGGACATTGCATATAAACCTCCTTACGAGGGTTTCAATCGTTTATACCAAAGCACCTTGGGGATGTCAAACCATCCCCGCACACGGTCCGGTACGATGATGTTCGGGGGAAAAAATATTTTTTTGCAAAGGCAACACCGGGGCTTTCAGCAGTCGGCGACAATCAATCGACGCCGAAGGACATACAAAAGCTCAGCGGCCTATTTGCACCTGCGTGGCCTTCACGACTCCCTCGTCGGTATGGTAATACACCTTTACCTCCTCGCCGAGGGCGGGATAGCGGCGGGGATGATAGCTCGTATACCCTCCTACCGAGAAGGTATATATCTCCCCTGTGTTGAGGCTCTTCCCCGTCATCGTCCCTTCCCCCGTCTCCTGCCGGTGGGAGCCGATGACCCTACCGAACACGGCGTTTGCGGCGATCTCCTTGCCGGCCGTGATCTTTTCTATGGCGATCTGGTGACCGAGCAGTTTCGGGTCCACCGCGCGGAATCTCCTTCCCGGTAGGACGAAAAAGACGAGGATAAAACAGAGCAGCGCGAGCAACACGAGGCCGGCGATAAATCTGCCTTTCGGCGATAAACGGGCAAGGAGCGCGATCAGGAAGCGCGGCGCGAACCGCAGGGACAGCCGTATCCGCGGCGGCGTGCCGGCCCCGCAGAACTTACAGACACCGATGTTGGCGAGGGTCCTTCTCCCGCATGCAGGGCACTTCATTCCCCGGCTCCTCTCGCTTACTAGCGCCTTTATAACAGACCGCCATCCGGATGTCAAAGCGGCGCGCGCGTCGCAGGCATCTGCGTTTGCTTTATCGCGGCGATTTTGCTAAGCTATGAAGCCACTGAGGAGCAGGGAGATGAGCAGGACCACGATAGCCATTATCGGCGCGGGAAATTTGGGCACGACCCTGGCCTTGATGATGGCGGAAAAAGGGCACGCGGTTCGCCTCTGGACGATCGAGGCGGACGTGGCCGAGGCCATTCGCCAGGGACGGGAAAACCCCCGCTACCTCCCCGGCCACTATATCCCTCCCGAGATCGAGGTCTCCCAGGAAATGGAGGCGGCCATTGCGGGGGCCGAGGTCGTTGCCCTTGCCGTCCCCTCCCATGCCGTGCGCACGGTAGGCGGTCTTATGTCCGCGCACCTCGCTTCCGGCGTATACGTCGTCGATTTTGCCAAGGGGCTGGAGGTGGAGACGGAGCTCAGGATGTCGCAGGTCCTCGAGGGAGAGCTGACCCGCGAGGTGAGCAACGGCATCGTTGCCGTCTCCGGGCCGTCCATCGCTTCGGAGTTGGTGCGCAAGCTCCCCACGGCCGTGGAGATCTCCGCCCACGATATCCGGCACGCACACAAAGTCAAAGAGATCTTCGAGACCCCCTTTTTCCGGCTCTATGTCAACGAGGATTTGGCGGGGGTGGAACTGGGAGGGGCCTTCAAGAATGTCTACGCCATCGGGGCAGGGATCTGCGACGGGTTGCATATGGGGGTCAACACCAAGGCCTCGGTCATCACCAAGAGCTTAGAGGAGCTTTCCGTGCTCGGCAGCACCCTGGGGGCCCATCCCCTGACCTTCATGGGGCTCTCCGGCTTGGGAGACCTCATGGTAACGTGTACGAGCGAACACAGCCGCAACCGCAGGTTCGGCGAAAAAATCGGGGAAGGCCTTTCTCTCGCACAGGCGCAAAAAGAGATCGGCCAGGTGATAGAAGGGATCAAGGCGACCAAGGTCGCCTACAAGGTAGGCAAAGAGTTCCGGCTGGCGCTCCCCATCGTGGAGCAACTCTATCGCGTCCTCTACGAGGGGGGCGACCCGCACGCGGCGGTGTATCAATTTATGGTGTGACCCCTACGGGGATCAAGACTACGGCGTGCGACGGGTGTTTGAAAGGACGGGGGTATGCAGGGCAAGAAGGGCTCGTTTCCCATTACCGCATGGCCGGAAGGCGACCGCCCCCGTGAAAAGCTCCTGGAGCGCGGCCCCGAGGCCCTCTCCGATGCGGAGCTGCTGGCCATTATCTTGAGGACCGGCGATGGGACAAGCGGCAGCACCGCCCTCGATCATGCCCGCCTGCTCATAACGAAATTTAAGAATTTCCGCGCCCTGGCCGCGGCGACGGCGACGGAATTGTGCGCCGTGAAGGGGATCGGCCCGGCCAAGGCCGCGGCCGTCAAGGCGGCCTTGGAGATCTCCCGCCGCTTCGCGACCGAGAAGGTCCTGCCCGGAGCGTGCCTGTCGCGCAGCGCGGATGTCTTTGCGCATTTTCACGAGCGCCTGCACGATAAAAAAAGGGAATGTTTTTTTATTCTGCTCTTGGACAGTAAAAACAAGGTCATCAGGGAAGAGAAGATCTCTGAGGGGACCTTAAGCAGCGCCCTGGTGCATCCCCGGGAGGCCTTTACCCCGGCGGTCAGGGAATCCGCCGCCTCGCTGATCCTCGTGCACAATCACCCGAGCGGCGACCCCGCGCCGAGCCGGGAGGACGACGATATTACCGCCAGATTGGTCGAGGGGGGAAGGCTCCTCGGCATCTCGGTGCTCGATCACCTCATCATCGGGCAGGGGCGCTACTACAGCTTTGCCGATCAAGGGAGGCTGCACCAAGGACGCTAAGTTGACCGTCATCCGCTAAAAAAGGTGAGGTGTTGAAGGGATTACCGAATTCAATGTTCATGTAATTTCCCTTGGGAGACTGTGTTGCAATTCAAATAGTGCCCTCGCCCCACGTTAGTGGGGAGAGGGCGGGGTGAGGGGAACAATTACAAAGCATTTAAGATATTGTTTTTATTGTAACCCCTCAACTACCGCCTTGCGGTATCCCGTAGTCTACGGTTTACGCAAAGCGGTGCGGGACTCCACCTTCTCCCCTTACTAGTAAGGGGAGAAGGGATATAAAATAAGGAAAGGGGGAGTGCAATGGAGATCAAGACCGTGCGGCTCGAAATCCCGGAAGGAACGAATATTATCTTCGGGCAGAGCCATTTTATCAAGACGGCGGAAGACCTCTATGAGATCATGATCGGCGCCGTGCCGTCGGCGAAGTTCGGCCTCGCCTTTTGCGAGGCATCGGGGCATTGCCTGATCCGGTCGGAGGGGAACGACCCCGACCTGGTCGCCGTCGCGCGGGACAATGCCGCGCAGGTGGGTGCCGGCCATACCTTCATCATCGTGCTCAAGGACGCCTTCCCCATCAACTGTTTAAACGCCGTCAAGATGTGTCAGGAGGTATGCACCGTCTACTGTGCCACCGCCAACCCCGTGGAAGTCATCGTCGCCGAGACGGAGAACGGCAGGGGTGTCCTCGGGGTGATCGATGGCTCCTCTCCCCAGGGCGTTGAGGATGCCGCGGGGGTCGAGTGGCGTAGAAAGTTACTGCGGGATTTTAAGTATAAGTTGTGACCGGGCCTTGCCGTTCTACGGTGCTTTCTTTTCGGCGCCGGCCTTTTTTTCAACGGTCTTTTTTTCGGCGGCCTTCTTGCCCGGCTTCTCGTGCGCCGGTTTCTCCACCGTAGGAAGCAATTCGATGATGGCGAGATCGGCACCGTCGCCGATCCGGCTTCTGGTCTTCAAGATGTGCGTATAACCGCCGTGACGCTCGGCGAAGCGAGGCGCTATCTCCGTGAAAAGCTTATGGGCGACTTTTTTATTGTTAATGAGCCTTAAGGCCTGACGTTGGGCGTGCAAGTCCCCCCGCTTGCCGAGCGTGATGAGCCGTTCTGCAACGACGCGCACCTCTTTTGCCTTGGCCTCGGTCGTCTCAATCCGCTCGTGCTCGAACAACGAGGTAACCATATTGCGCAACATCATGAGGCGATGGCTCGTGGTGCGGCTGAGCTTTCTCTTGGCCATTCGGTGTCGCATCGAATTTTCCCCTTACTCTTCTTTCTTATTGTTCGCCGCGGGAGGCGAGAGATCGTCTATGTTCATCCCCAAGCAAAGACCCATCCCTACCAAAACGTCTTTTATTTCATTCAAGGACTTCCTGCCGAAATTCTTGGTTTGCAGGATATCCTGTTCCGTTTTTTGTACCAATTCCGAGATGAATTGGATGTTGGCATTTTTCAAACAGTTCGCCGATCTGACCGACAACTCGAGTTCATCGACGCTCTTAAACAGCTTGTCGCGCAGCTCTTCGCGGTCCCGTTTCTTCTTGTCCTCATCGTCCTTGCACGAAACCTCTTCCAGCGGCTCTTCGAAGTTGATGAATACGGTTAATTGGTCTTTGAGGATCTTGGCCGCCAGGGCGAGGGCGTCGTCGGGCCTGATGCTCCCGTTGGTCCAGACCTCGATCGTCAGCTTGTCGTAGTCCGTAATCTGCCCGACGCGCGCGTTGGTCACCGTGTAGTTCACCTTCTTGATCGGCGTAAAAATAGCGTCGATGGGCATGGTCCCGATCGGCATGTCCTCCTCTTTATTCCTCTCGGCGGGGACATATCCCTTCCCCGCCTTGACCGTCATCTCCATGGTGAAACGAGCACCCTTGTCCAGGAGACAAATGTGATGCTCGGGATTGATTATCTTCACGTCGGCGTCGGTGATGATATCCCCCGCCGTAACCGCCTTCTCCCCCTTGGCCTCTATGCGCACGGTCTTGGGACCGGTGCCGTGCAGGGTAAAGACGATCTCTTTTAAATTGAGAATGATGTCGGTAATATCTTCTTTAACGCCGGGCAGTATCGAAAACTCGTGCAGGCTCTTATCCAGAGAGACCGCGGTGATGGCCGCCCCCTGAATAGAAGAGAGCATGACCCTGCGTAAGGAGTTCCCCAAGGTTATGCCGAAGCCCCGCTCCAGGGGTTCGGTCACGAACTTACCGTAGTACCCCGTTAAGGTCTCTTCCTCAACCTCGAGCCGTTTCGCTTTGATCAAGGACTTCCAATTCTTCTCGTTTATTTCCATAACCTTTCGATGCCTCCCCCCGCCCTGCGGGCGGGGACCCTACGGGCTGAGCCCGAGGGGTTGAACCCTACGGATGAGTCCGTAGGACTGAGCCCTACGGATGAGTCCGTAGGACTGAGCCCTACGGACTCACTATTTAGAGTATAACTCTACGATGAGCTGCTCTTGGATGGGAGGGGTCGTAAGCTCCGCGCGATCGGGCCATCCCTTGACCATTCCCTTGAGGGAGTCCTTTTCCAGAGCAAGCCATTGGGGCATCCCCCGTCTGGCCATCCCCTCCACTGCCTCCTTGATTCGCTGCATCCCCTTGCTCTTCTCCTTGACCTCGATCACATCGTCCGGTTTCACGAGATACGACGGAATACTGACCGTGCGCCCGTTGACAGCAAAGTGGCCGCCTCCGACCAATTGCCGCGCCTCCTGACGCGAGGTGGCAAAGCCGAGCCGGTATATCGCGTTATCGAGCCGCCGTTCCAAGAGGATCAGGAGATTTGCGCCGGTAATACCCTTTTGCCGGTCGGCCTTGGCGAAATAATTGCGAAACTGCCTCTCCGACACCCCATAGATGCGTCTCACCTTTTGCTTTTCCCGCAGTTGAATGCCATAGTCGGAAAACTTGATGCGGCGCTGCCCGTGTTGCCCGGGCGGGTACCCCCGCCGATCGAAGGCACATTTATCCGTGTAACAACGCTCCCCCTTGAGAAAGAGTTTCATCCCCTCACGGCGGCAGAGCCGGCAAACCGAATCGTTATATCTGGCCACGCTACACCCTCCTCCTCTTTGGAGGCCTACAGCCGTTGTGCGGTATCGGGGTAACGTCCTTGATCATGTGCACCTTCATGCCTGCGGCCTGCAAGGCCCGCAAGGCGGCCTCTCTTCCTGCCCCGGGGCCTTTTACGTAGACATCTACCGCCCGCATGCCGGATTCCATGGCCTTTTTGGCCGCGGCTGCCGCTGCCAGCTGGGCGGCAAAGGGCGTGCCCTTACGCGACCCCTTGAACCCCTGGGTCCCGCCGCTGGCCCACGAAATGGTGTTCCCCTGCTCATCGGTAAAGGTTACTATCGTATTGTTAAAGGTAGCCTGGATGTGAACGATCCCCACTGCAATATTGGCTCTGACCTTTTTCTTTCCACCTCGCTGTTCTCCCTTGGCCATACACTCTCCCTTTTCTTATTATCTCTTCCTCCCGGCCAATCCACGGCGCGGGCCCTTGCGAGTCCTGGCATTGGTATGGGTCCGCTGTCCCCTGACCGGCAAGGACCGGCGATGGCGCAGGCCGCGATAGGAGCCCAAGTCCATGAGCCCCTTAATATTCATCGCCACTTCCCGCCTCAGATCCCCCTCTACCTTACACGTACCGTCAATGATCCCCCTGATCTTGACCACCTCCGTCTCCGTCAAGGCGCCGGCCTTCTTGTTCCAATCGACGCCCGCCTCGTTCAATATCCGTTGGGACGTACTGCGGCCGATGCCGTAGATATACGTAAGGGCGATCTCAACCCGCTTGTCCTTCGGTAGGTCTACTCCTGAAAGTCTGGCCACTGCTTCCTCCCTCTTAACCTTGTCTCTGTTTATGCTTCGGGTTTACACAGATGACCCTGACGACACCCTTGCGCTTGATGACCTTGCATTTATCACAGATCTTCTTGACGGAAGATCTCACCTTCATTTCGCTCCTCCTCTGCCCGCTTGCTGCTCAACGGTCTTTTTCCCCCGATAGGTGATTCGCCCTCTCGTGAGATCATAGGGAGAGATCTCTACCGTCACCTTATCCCCCGGCAAGATCTTGATGTAGTGCATCCGCATCTTCCCCGAGATATGGGCCAATACCCGGTGACCCCCTTCGAGTTCCACCCTAAACATCGCGTTCGGGAGGGTCTCCGTTACCGTTCCTTCCACCGAGTAGGCATCGGCCTTGGGCATGGTGCCCCCATCACCCCTCGACGACCTTCACGATTGCTTGAAAGATCTGCTCCATCGCTCCGACGCCGTCGATGGTCCGTAAGCTCCCCTTGTCGCGATAGTATGCAATCAGAGGAGCAGTCTGCGCATCGTATACCCGCAGCCTTTCTTTGATCGTCTCCTCTTTGTCGTCGTCCCGCTGGTACAGCTCCCCGCCGCATCGGTCACATACCCCTTCCTTCCGCGGGGGGTCGAAGATGAGATGATACATCGCGCCGCAGCCCCGACACGTCCTCCTGCCGGTCAAACGTTTGAGCAATTCCTCGTTGTTGACGTCGATGCTGACGACATAGTCTATCGTCCGGTTCATCGTCTGCAAGGTGGCCGCCAAGGCCTCGGCCTGGGGCACGGTACGGGGAAAGCCGTCCAGAATAAAACCGTTCTTACAATCCGCGGCCTTGAGTCTGTCCCGCACGATACCGATGACGACCTCGTCCGGGACCAATTTTCCCTGATCCATATACGCCTTGGCCTCTTTCCCCAGGGGGGTCTGCTCCTTCACCGCCGCCCGGAGGATATCACCGGTGGATATCTGCGGTATATGGTACCGTTCCACGATCTTTTTTGCCTGCGTGCCTTTTCCCGAGCCCGGCGGCCCTAATAAAATCAGATTCATTTGCTTACCTCGCCCATCCCGGTTATCTGCCGAGACGACCTTTGATCCTTCCCCCCTTGAGCAACCCTTCATAGTTCCGGGACAGCATGTGGGATTCGATCTGCTGGACAGTATCCAGCGCTACGCCGACCACGATGAGCAACCCCGTCCCCCCGAAGTAAAAGGGGACGTTGAACTTGGCGATCAGAAAGGCAGGCAAGACGCATATCCCGGCCACATAAATCGCCCCCCCCAAGGTGATACGGGTGAGGACCCGATCGATATAGTCGGCGGTTGGCCCCCCCGGTCGAATGCCGGGGATAAAGCCGCCGTACTTCCTCATGTTTTCCGCCACATCCACCGGGTTGAAGACCACCGCCGTGTAAAAGTAGCAGAAGAAGATGATGAACGCCACAAAGAGGAGATTATAAATGAGCGTACTGGGAGAAAGGTTATCTGCCACAACCTTCATCCAGGGATGATTCACGAACTGCGCGATGGTCGCGGGAAACATGAGAATAGAGGAAGCAAAGATAGGGGGGATGACGCCCGCCGTGTTGATCTTCAGGGGGAGGTGCGTGGTCTGCCCCCCGTACATGTGCCTGCCGATGATACGCTTTGCGTACTGTACCGGTATCCGGCGATGGGAGGTCTCCATGGCAACGATAAAGGCGATGACGGCGACCATCATGGCCACGATCCCGAAGACGAGGAAAGGCGAGAGTATGCCGGTCCTTACCAAATTTGCGGTCTGGACGATTGCCGTGGGCATACTGGCAACGATCCCCGCAAAGATGATCAGAGAGATCCCGTTCCCGATACCTCGCTCGGTGATCTGTTCCCCCAGCCACATCAGAAAAGAGGTGCCGGCGGCGAGGGTGATCGTCGTCATGAAGCGGAAGGACCAGCCGGGATGGAGGACGATCCCCATCTGTTGTCCCATCCCCTCGAGCCCCACCGAGATGCCGAAGCCCTGAATGAGGCTGAGGACGACCGTGCCGTACCTGGTATACTGAATGATCTTCCTCCTCCCCATTTCCCCCTCTTTCTGCAGGCGTTCGAGGTAGGGGACGACCACGGTGAGCAACTGCAGGATAATGGAGGCGCTGATGTAGGGCATAATGCCGAGGGCAAAGACGGAAAGGCGTTTAAGCGCGCCCCCCGCAAACATATCGACGAGCCCGAAGAGGTTTCCTGCTCCCCCCTGCTCAAAGAATTTAGTGAGGGCGGCGCTGTCGATACCCGGCGTGGGTATGTGACATCCCACCCGATAGACCGCCAAAAGCAAAAAAGAAATCAGAATGCGCTTCTTGAGCTCCGGGATCTTGAAGATATTGCCGATCGCTGCCATGGTTAGGCCACTTCGACCTTCCCGGCGGCCGCCTCGATCTTTTTGCGCGCCGCCTCGGTAAATTTGTGGGCCTTGACGGTGACGGCAACCTGAAGATCGCCGTCTCCGAGTATCTTCACCCCATCATAGACCTTTTTCACGAGCCCCGCCTTCTGCAGGGCCTCGATATCCACGACCGCACCCGCGGAAAAACGGTTGAGGTCCTTAACATTCACCAGGGCAAACCGTTCCTTGAATATATTCCTGAACCCCCGCTTGGGAAGCCTGCGCTGCAGCGGCATCTGCCCGCCTTCAAAGCCGGGACGGATGGGAGCGCCGCTACGCGCCTTCTGCCCCTTGGAGCCCTTGCACGACGTCTTGCCGTGTCCCGAACCGGGGCCTCTGCCCACGCGTTTCGGCCTTTTTTTCGCTCCCCGAGGGGGTTGCAGTTTTCCTAACATCTTACTCGATTACCTCCACGAGGTGAGAGACCTTTTTAATCATCCCCCACGTCTCCGGGGTGTCCTTGAGGACCACCACCTTGTGTAATTTTGTCAAACCCATGCCCCGCAAGACCGACCGTTGTTTGGGGAGACGTCCGATGCCGCTGCGGATCAATTTGAGTTTTAAATATCCTTTTTCCATGCTAGTGCCTCAGGATTGCTCCTACCTCTATTCCCCGTTTCTGCGCGATCTCCTCCGCCGTCTTGAGCAATTTGAGCCCGGCGAAGGTAGCCTTGACCAGGTTGTGAGGATTATTGGAACCGAGGGATTTGGTGAGGATGTTTTGTATCCCCGCTACCTCCACCACCGCCCTGACCGCCGCCCCGGCAATAACGCCGGTCCCCTCCGAGGCCGGTCTGAGCACGACCTTGCCCGCGCCGAACTTCCCGTGGACCATATAGGGGATGGTGCCATTGACGATGGGGACCTTGACCAGGTTCTTTTTCGCGAGCTCGATGCCCTTCCGTATGGCCTCGGGCACCTCATGGGCCTTTCCCAGCCCACTGCCGACCGTGCCCCTGCCGTCTCCCACCACGACGAGGGCGCTGAAACGAAATCTCCTGCCTCCTTTGACGACCTTCGCGACCCTGTTGATATGTACGACCCGATCGGTCAACTCATGTCCATTGGAAGTGGAATCTATCTTCCCCACCATGCGCTCCTCCCTCAAAACTCAAGTCCTTTTTGGCGCGCGGCCTCGGCCAAATGTTTTATTCTGCCGTGATAGAGGAAGCCATTGCGATCAAAGACCACCCGCGTGATCCCACGCTCTCGGGCCTTGTTGGCCACCAGCTCACCGACGGCCTGCGCCGCCTTGGCGTTGCCGGTTGCCTTCAACTGCCCCTGTAACTCCTTGCTCTGCGTGGAGGCCGCAACCAGGGTCTCGCCCGTGGCATCATTGATGACCTGTGCGTAGATGTGCTTCAAGCTCCGGTATACCGTCAAACGAGGACGCTCCGGCGTCCCGTGTACCTTTTTTCTGATCCGCAGTTTTCTGCGCGATCTTCCCGCTAATCTCTTGACGGTCACTCCTTCCTCCTTACCCTTTTGCCTTGCCTGCCTTGCGGCGGACCTGTTCTCCTACATAACGAATCCCCTTGCCCTTGTAAGGCTCGGGTTTCTTAAAACTGCGTATTTCGGAGGCCACCTGCCCGACCTTTTGTTTGTCGACCCCCGTGACCGTGATCGCGGTCTGTTTATCCACCGCCACGTCGATGCCTTCGGGGATGGCGTAATTGATCGGGTGTGAGTATCCCAAGCTCAATTGAAGATTCCTCCCCTGGAGGTTGGCCCGATATCCTATCCCCACGATTTCGAGCCGCTTGGAAAACCCCTCGGTCACCCCGGTAACCATATTGGCGATGAGCGTCCTCAAGAGGCCGTGGAGGGAACGCACATGCTTGGTATCGTCTTGCCGCTTGACGGTAATGACGCCGCCGTCGATCTGGAGCGCGATGCCGCTCGGTATGGCTTGCGAGAGCATCCCCTTGGGACCCTTCACTTCCATGGTCGATCCCGCCTGTTTTACCTCGACGCCCTTGGGCACGGCTATCGGTGCCTTGCCTATCCGGGACATCTCGTCCTCCTCCGCGAATTACCAGACATAGCAGAGGACCTCCCCCCCAACGCCCGCCTGCCGTGCGGCGCGGTCCGTCATGAGCCCCTTCGAGGTGGAAAGGATGGCTATCCCCATACCGTTTAATACCGCGGGGATCTCATCGGTACCCACGTAAACCCTGCGGCTCGGTTTGCTCACGCGCTGCAGGTTCGTAATGACATTTTGGGCATGCTTGTCGTATTTAAACTGTATCTGGATGACGCCGGGGATCGCGTCGCTGGTAACCTTGAAGTCCGCGATATACCCCTCTGCTTTGAAGATAGCGGCTATCCGTGTCTTCAGCTGTGATGAGGATATCTCAACCACCGGTTTCTTAGCCACGATGGCATTGCGCATCTTGGTCAACATGTGAGCTATTGGGTCGGTCATGCTCATGGACTGTCTCCTCGTATCACCAACTGGACTTGATAACCCCGGGGATATCCCCCTGGAGGGCAAACTTTCTCAGACAGATCCGGCACATGTTGAACTTTCTGTAATAGGCCCGGGGCCTGCCACAGAGAGGACATCTATGATACTGTCTGACCTTGAATTTACTCGGCCGTTCGGCCTTCACCATTAATGCCTTTCTCGCCACGCCGAAACCTCCTTAACTTCTAAACGGTAAACCCAACAGCCTGAGAAGTTCCTTTCCCTCCTCGTCCGTCCTGGCCGTGGTCACGATAACGATGTTCATTCCCTTGATCTTGTCTATCTTGTCGTAATTGATCTCGGGGAAGATGATCTGTTCCTTTATCCCCATGGCGTAGTTTCCCCTGCCGTCAAAGGCATAGGGGGAAAACCCGCGAAAATCCCTTACCCGCGGCAAGGCTATATTAATGAGGCGATACAAGAATTCATACATCGCCTTTTTACGCAGGGTCACCATACAGCCGATGGACATCCCGCTCCTGAGCTTAAACTGCGCGATAGAACGCCTGGCCTTGGTGATAACCGGTTTCTGCCCGGCGATCGCCGCGATCTCCTCCATCGCGGAGTCGAGGATCTTGATATTCTGGATGGCCTCACCCAACCCCATGTTGATAACGATCTTTTCCAGCCGCGGGACCTGCATGGTGTTGGTATAGTTAAAGTGCTTCTTGAGGGCTGGAACGACTTCCTTCGTATATAATGCTTGCATCGTCATCGGCTCACTGCTCCCCGCGTATCCTACTCATCGATGGCCTCGCCGCACTTCCGGCAGATGCGGATCCTCCTGCCGTCTTCCAAGGCCTTTTTCCCGATGCGGGTGGGAAGGTTGCACTTCTTGCAGAGCAGTTGAATATTCGAGAGGTGAATAGGTGCCTCTTTGTCCATGATGCCGCCCTTACCGTGGCTCGCGCCGGCCTTGAGGTGCCGCTTGACAAAATTAAGACGCTCGATCACGACCGCATCCTTTTTGCGGATGACCCTGACCACCTTCCCCGACTTACCCTTCTCCTTACCCGCAACCACTATCACGGTGTCGTTTTTTTTGATTACCTGCTTCTCCATGCCCCTTCTCACAAGACCTCCGGGGCCAGGGAGATGATCTTCATAAACTTCTTCGCCCTGAGCTCCCTCGCCACCGGACCGAAGATCCGGGTGCCGAGAGGTTCATTTTGCTGATTAATGAGCACCGCCGAGTTGTCGTCAAACTTTATATAGGAACCATCCAAGCGCTTGACCCCTTTTTTGGTCCTGACCACCACGGCCTTAACGACATCCCCCTTCTTGATCTTGGCGTTGGGGATGGCGTCCTTGACCGACACGACGATCACGTCGCCCAACGAGGCATATTTCCTCCGTGAGCTCCCCAATACCTTGATACAGCCGACCTTGCGCGCTCCCGAATTATCGGCCACATCCAATATGGTCCGCATCTGGATCATTGCTTTTCGTTAGACCTCCGGTGCCTTTTGGACGATCTGTTTTACGTTCCACCTCTTGGTCTTGCTGAGCGGGCGGGTTTCTACGATTTCAACCTTGTCTCCGACCTTGCAGGTATTCTGCTCGTCATGCGCCTTATAGGTAGTGTAGCGCTTGATGTACTTTTTGTAGATAGGGTGCTGAACCTTGCGTTCCACCCGGATGGTGATCGTCTTGTCCATCTTATCGCCGACGACGACCCCTACCTCACACTTTCTTATACCCCGCCTTCTCATGTGCCTCCCTTTGCCTTCTCTCGCGAAATGGTCTTGACCCTGGCGATATCGCGTTTGACCTGGCCCACGCGCATGAGATTTTCGAGTTGCCCGGTCGCCCGCTGAAACCTCAGGTTAAAGAGCTCCTCCTTGAGGTCCTTCTCCTTCTGGCGCAGTTCATCGGTGCTCATTTCCCGTAATTCTCGCGCCTTCATCATATCTCCTCGCGCGCGACAAATTTGGTAGCGATAGGAAGCTTGTGCGCGGCGAGCCGGAATGCCTCTTTTGCCTTGTCTTCCGGCACGCCCTCCATCTCATACAGGATGAAACCCGCCTGGACGGCGGCCACCCATCCTTCAACGGCCCCCTTGCCCTTTCCCATCCTCGTCTCGGCGGGCTTTTTGGTGAAGGGCTTGTCGGGGAAGACGCGGATCCAGATCCTCCCGGCCCGCTTGATAAATCGCGTCATGGCGATACGGGCCGCTTCTATCTGCCGGTTGGAAATCCGACCCCCCTCCAGCGCCTGCAGGCCGAATTCACCGAAGGTAAGCGTGCTGCCTGCCTGGGCCTTGCCCCGGATCCTTCCCTTCATTTGCTTGCGATATTTAGTCTTTGCCGGTGACAGCATTATATTCCACCATTACGGCGTCGTTGTGCCTTCGCGGGGCGCGAGGACCTCGCCGTTAAAAATCCACACCTTGATGCCGATGATGCCGTATGTCGTTCGCGCCTCGGCAAAGCCGTAGTCGATATCGGCGCGAATGGTGTGCAGGGGTACCCGGCCTTCTCGATACCATTCTCGGCGCGCCATCTCATGTCCCCCCAAGCGGCCGGAGCAGGCAATCTTGATACCCTGCGCCCCGAGTTTGCGGGCCGAGGTGACGCTGCGTTTCATTGCCCGACGAAAGGCAACGCGCCGCTTCAACTGGAAGGCCACATTTTCCGCCACCAGCTGCGCCTCGGTCTCGGCCTTTCTGATCTCTTTGATATTGATGATGATCTCTTTTTTCGTCAAGGCCTGGAGCTCGTTTTTGAGGATCTCCACCTCAGACCCTTTTTTGCCGATGATGATCCCCGGGCGAGCCGTATAGATGTTCACCTTTACCTTGCTTGCCTTGTTTGCCACCCGCTCTATCTCCACCGAGGAAACCGCCGCGTGGGAGAGTTTTTTCGTAACATAGTTGCGCATGGTCAAATCTTCGTGCAACAGGGTTGCATAGTCCTTCTCGGCAAACCAGCGGGACTTCCAAGTCTTTGTCGTCCCCAGCCTAAACCCGATAGGATGTACCTTTTGCCCCAAACCGTCACCTCCTCTGTTATCGTTGATCCAGGACCACCGTGACATGGCTGGTCCTCTTTCGTACTTTCGTTGCCCTGCCGAGGGCCCGCGGGATAAACCGCTTGGCCGTAGGCCCGCCGTCTACAGTAATCTTTTTGACCACCAGGATATCAACGTCCAACTGGTTATTCTGCTGGGCGTTGGCCACCGCGGAATTAATCAGTTTGGTCAGGGTCTTGGCAAACGCCTTGCGCGTATAGGCCAGTATGCCTAAGGCCTCTTCCACCTTCTTGCCCTTGACCAGATCGGTCACCAATCTGGCCTTCCGGGGAGAAACCCTCACATAGCGTGCTTTTGCCGTAATCCCCATCCTCTTTCCCTATTCCTTATTCCTTATACATTAGGCGGCTGGAACAACCTTGGTCTTCCGGTCGCCGGAATGACTATGAAAGGTTCGGGTCGGGGCAAATTCGCCCAGCTTATAACCCACCATGTCCTCCGTGACAAAGACCGGAATAAATTTTTTCCCGTTGTGAACCGCGATGGTCAATCCCACCAACTCAGGGGTAATGGTGGAACGGCGCGACCACGTCTTGATCACTTTATCGCCGATGCCCTCTTTGGCCTTCTGGACCCTGCGCAAAAAACCTTCCTCGATATAGGGCCCTTTTTTGAGAGAACGTGCCACAACTCCTCCTCTTTTATTTCACGGAATAAAACCTTACTTCCGTTTCTTAACAATATAGTGCGTCGTACGTTTGTTGCGCCTGGTCTTATATCCCTTGGCCGGCACCCCCCACGGGCTCACCGGATGTCCGCCGCCCGAGGTCTTGCCTTCACCGCCACCCATGGGGTGGTCGACGGGATTCATCGCGACCCCGCGCACATGCGGGCGTTTGCCCAACCATCTGGACCTGCCTGCCTTCCCGATGGAGATACCTTCATGTTCTATGTTGCTGACCTGACCGATGGTGGCGTAGCACTCCTGGTGCACCAGTCTGACTTCACCGGAGGGGAGCCGGACGTGGGCATACGCCCCTTCTTTCGCCATGATCCGCGCGAATCCGCCGCCGCCCCGGACCAACTGCCCTCCTTTTCCTATCTTGAGCTCAATATTGTGAATGAACGTCCCCAAGGGGATGTTCTTCAGAGGAAGGGCATTGCCGGATTCGATCTCCACCTTTTCCCCTGCCATTACCTTGGCACCCACCTTGAGGTCTAGGGGGGCAATGATATATCTCTTTTCCCCGTCGACGTAGTTGAGCAGGGCGATCCTCGCGGAACGGTTGGGGTCATATTCGATGCTCGTGACGGTGGCAGGCACATCGGCCTTGTCCCTCCGGACAAAGTCGATGAGCCGGTATCTCCGCTTGTGCCCCCCTCCCCGAAAGCGAACTGTCATCCTGCCGACATTGTTTCTCCCCCCGCTCTTTTTCAGGGTACGCACGAGCGTGCGCTCGGGTTCGCTGCGGGTGACCTCCTCAAAGGTCTGGGCCGTCTGGAACCTTCTGCCCGGGGATGTCGGTTGGTATTTCACGATGCCCATGAACTGGCCTTCCTCCTGCTACACGCCTTCAAAAAACTCGATGCGGTCTCCCGGTCGTAGGGTGACCACCGCCTTTTTCCAATCGGGACGTTTCCCCACGGTGCGTCCCACCCTTCTGGTCTTCCCCTTCATGGTGGCACAATTGACCGCGAGGACTTTTACCTTGAGGAGACGCTCGACCGCCGCTTTTATCTCCACCTTGTTCGCTGCCCGGTCCACGAGAAAGGCAACCTTGTTCTCTTTCTCTTTGAGATGCGTTGCCTTCTCGGTAATCAACGGCCTCTTGATGATCTGGTAGATATCTTTCATCCCTTCAATCTCTCTTCGATCTTTTCGATTGCGGGCTTCAAAATAATCAGGTGCTCGTGGGCAAGAATATCAAGAACATTGATTCCGGAATACTGCAAGACCTTGACGCCGGGGACATTGCGCGCTGATTGCTCCAGATTGAACTCCTCGCCGTTTGTTACCACCAGGGCGTTTTTAATCCCCAACCCCTCCATCGCCTTGATAAACGCCTTGGTCTTGATCTCTGCTACAGGAAACGCGTCGAGCAGGAGCAATTTGCCCTCCTGCAAGCGGAGGCTGAGGGCCGAGCGCAAGGCAGCCGCGCGAACTTTCTTGGGTAGAGGATAGTCGTACGAGCGGGGATGCGGACCGAAGGTAGTACCACCGCCGCGCCACAGCGGCGACCTGCTCGTCCCTGCCCTGGCCCTGCCGGTCCCCTTTTGTCGCCAGGGTTTACGGCCGCCGCCGCGCACGTCTGAGCGCTCCTTCGTGGCGGCAGTCCCGCGACGCCTCTTGGCCAATTGCCAAACGGTTACCTCATGAAAGAGATGGTCTTTGATGGGGGCGGCAAATATCTGGTCCTTGAGATCAATGGTTCCCATTTTTTTCTTTTCCAGATTGTAGATGTCGCAATTCGCCATTTGCTCTTAACCTTCTTGCGCGCCCTGCGTCGGCTGTTTCGCCGACGGCCGCTTGACGGCCTCCCTGATGATCACGATGGAGTTGATGGCGCCGGGGACAGCCCCCTTGACCAAGAGGAGATTGCTCTCCGGTTTTATTTCGACGATTTGCAGGTTTTGTACCGTGACCCGGCTGTTGCCGTAGTGTCCGGCCATCCTCATCCCTTTAAAGGTCTTCCCCGGATAGCTGTGCGACCCGATAGAACCGCCGTGTCGGAAGTATTCATGGGTGCCGTGCGATCCGGGAAATCCCCGGAAGCCGTGGCGCTTGATGACCCCGGCAAACCCCCGCCCTTTGCTGGTACCGGTAATATCTACCATGTCACCCGCTTTGAAGGCCTCCAGCGTCACTTCCTGCCCGACGGCGTATTCCCCTACCTCTTCCACGGTCAACTCCTTGAGACAGTAAAAGGGGCCGGCACCGCTCTTCTGAAAGTGTCCGGTGAGCGGCCGGTTCACCCGCTGGGGCTTCTTCTTCAAAAAGCCGAGCTGGTAGGCATTGTATCCTTCTTTTTCTTTCGTCTTAACCTGGACGACGGAGCAGGGGCCTGCCTCGATAACCGTGATGGGAATGATATTGCCGGTATCGCCGAAGACCTGCGTCATCCCAAGCTTTCTGCCGATAATACCCTTCAGCATGTCAACGATCCCTCATAACTTGATCTCCACATCGACCCCGGCGGCAAGTTCGAGCCGCATGAGGGCATCCACGGTCTGCTGGGTCGGTTCCAGGATGTCGAGAAGTCTCTTATGGGTCCTGATCTCAAACTGCTCCCGCGATTTCTTATCGATGTTGGGCGATCTAAGGACACAATATTTATTGATCCTGGTCGGCAGCGGTATAGGCCCTGCCACCTGTGCACCGGTCCTCATCACGGCATCGACGATCTCCTGAACGGACTGATCGAGCAATTTGTGATCAAATGCTTTAAGGCAGACCCTGATTCGATCGTTCGGCATCCCTACTTCCCCTTATTCCAAGATTTCGGTGACGACGCCGGCACCGACGGTACGTCCACCCTCTCT
>Ga0154798_1022_pt1 | contig 24419 bp, 25 predicted proteins | sample Rifle2008BG16ft_FD_105806 | JGI IMG/M metagenome (GOLD analysis project Ga0154798, IMG submission 105806) | Deltaproteobacteria bacterium RBG_16_54_18 | reverse complement strand
GCCAGGCCGCAGAAGGGCAGAGGTGAAGATATCTTTGCCGTGCGCGACTATCTCCCCGGTGACGCCTCGCGCGATATCCATTGGCGCAGTACGGCCAAGCGCGCCCAACCGATAGTGAAGGAATACGAAAGGCCGGCCGTGAAGCGGATCCACATTGTCCTGGACACATCCGTGTCGAAACAGGCAACGGCTGTTGACCTGGAATTTTTTGAGCACGGCGTCTCCAAGGCGGCTTCCCTGGCATATCATCTCTTACAGAGACACGATTGTTTAGTCGGCCTCTCCGTAGATGGCGAGGTAATCCTCCCTGAACGGGGTGACAACCATCTGCACCGGATGCTGAGGATCTTGGCCTTGGTAGAACCCCGGCGCGGGCACCGGCACCGATCCCGCTACGCCCCCCCTGATGCCGTACCGATCGTCGTCGAGGGGAGGAAGTAAAGGATGCTCGGCGGCGCACAGAGGATTTCCCTGCTCCTCCTCATCACGGCCCACGCCCTGGTCCTGTGCGGGCTTATCTGTGTGATCTTAACCGGTGAAGTACCGGCGGCCTTGTGGGTCCTCGTACTCGCGGCGCACCCCGTGAGCACCCTTATCAAACCCAGCCAGGGGAGGTATTTCTTTAACAGTATCGTCCTTCTCTCGCTCAGTTACTCCCTGTTTCTGTTTTTTGTCCTGCAAACCCCCTTTCTCGTCGCCATGACCCAGTTTCTCATCGTGGTCCAGGCCATCAAGCTCTTTCACCTCGATACGGCCAAAGATTATTTTCAGCTGGCGGGATTAAGCCTCCTCACCGTGCTGGCTGCCGCGGGATTAACGTCGCAACTCTATTACCTCTTTTTTCTCTTTGCCTTACTCCTTATCGGTATCTGGTTCCTTTTTCTTTTACACCTGAAGCGGGATATAGAACAGCACCCTGCCCTTCCCGCTCCCCCCCGTTCCTTGACCGCGCCTTCCCTCTTTCTGGGTATTACCGGCGTTGCCGTGTGCTCGTTCATCATCACGATCATCATCTTTTTTACCCTCCCCCGGATGACCCTCAGTGTCAGCGGGAGGGAACAATGGAGCGGCACTTCGTCGGGTTTCTCGGAGACCGTAGACTTAGGGAACGTCGGCTCCGTCAGATTGGACAACCGCGTGGTCATGCGCGTGGAGATCCCCCAGTTTCACGAGCGACCTTCATTTCCCCTCTATTGGCGGGGTACAAGCTTCGCCCTTTGGGATGGGCAGACGTGGAAAAAAGGGGATATCGTGGGAAAACTCCCCCGGATGCAAGGGAGGGGTATCAGCCTTCAGCGTCGGCTGCCTACCACGGCGGTAATTGACCAAACCATTATGCTCGAACCGTTGGGGACCGATCTTCTCTTCTTCCTCAATCCACCGCTCGAGATCAGAGGCAACTTTTCCCACCTCCTCGTCGATCAAGGAGACGGTATTCATCTCCCCTCAGTCCCGCTGGAACGATATTACTATGAGGTCTCCTCCGCGTCACAAACCAGGGGAGGAGTATACCCCATCGCTGCCGAGCAACCAGATGGTGCATACCTTCAATTGCCCGAAAAGAAAAAGGAGATCCTAGCGCTGGCCCAGGAGATCGTCGCCGGGGCAGCGGCGCCCGAGGTAAAGGCAGAGCGCGTGGTCTCCTATCTGCGGACCCATTATACTTACTCCCTCAATCCGAAGCGGGACAGGCGATTTCTTCCGCTGGATGACTTTCTGCTGCACAGCCGGGAGGGGTACTGTGAGCACTTCGCCACGGCCGCCACTGTACTGTTGCGGGCGACCGGGGTACCGACCCGTTTGGTGAGTGGTTTTCTCCAAGGCGAGTGGAACGCCCTCGGCAGATACTTCATGGTGCGGCAGCGAGACGCCCATACCTGGATCGAGGTCTTTGTGCCCGGCAAAGGCTGGATTTCGTATGACCCCACCCCTGCCGCGAACCGGCAGACACCCCCCCTTCTCGGCCTCCCTCTGTATCGGTACTACGATTTTTTCAAGCTCAAGTGGAACCGCTATATTGTTCAGTACACGCGAAGGGACCAAATACGATTTCTCCTGACGCTTCGCCACAAAATAATGGCCCTCCCTTTATTCCCTCAGGCTTCTCCCCTGCAGGGAGCGCGGGAAAGGACAGCCGCCTCCTCCAAATACCTCTTCGCAGCCCTCGCAGGAGTTGCCCTCACCGTGCTGATCGCCTGGATGCTACGGCAAAAGAAAAAGGCGTTCATTCGCCCTGATCGGAGACTTCCGGCTGAGATATATTTTTATGTGAAGCTGTTAAAAATCCTGGAAAAAAAGAAGATCACGAAACGTGCCGGAGAAACCCCGGCTGAATTTGCGGCGCGGGTGGGACACCGGCACGGTGCGCTCTTCTCATGGTTACAAAGGGTTACCTCTCTCTATTATCAAGTCCGTTTCGGCCTGATTCCCTTATCTCCGCTCGAGACGGCGGAGGTAGCCGACATCATCAAGGCATTGCAAAAAACTTCGCTCAGGCCTCGGAGAACCCCCTGAGCAACCCCCTACCCCTTTTGCTTCATACCATCTCTTCTTGCTGGTGCTTAATACCCCTTGACTTCTCCATCGTAGCTGATATATCGTTATGACCGTGTGGCTGAGGTAGAGAGAGCTGCTAACCTAAAACATAAGGAGGGAGAATATGGATAAGTTCTACGCTTTTTTGAATAAGCTGTTTTTGCTCCTGGGGTTAATCGGTTTTATCGTTGCGATAATCGAAAAGTTAGGCGGATTTGGCGTCATGGGGCTTTTCCCGTTAAGTTATTTACGTTTCTCGGGGATGTGCCTCCTCTTCGTCATCGCGATCAGTCTCTATCAGCAGACGGCGAAAAAGCAGCCGCAGAAAAAGAGAAAGAGATAAGCAACAAGGGGTTGAGGTTACACCAAGCGAAGACGGACCATTCGGTCCGTCTTCGCTCTATTTACCCTACAGCAGCTGGTCCTCGGGAAGCAGCAGGACAGAAACATGAAGCGAGAACATCCATCCGGCGCCGGAACTAAGACGGGAACGCATCGGCGCATGAAGCAAGAAACTGTCCTCAGGACCAGTGGTTTAGGCAAACGGTTCGGGGCGAGATGGGCAGCCCGGGATATCAACCTGGAGGTCCATCGGGGGGACGTCTTCTGTTTTTTGGGGCCCAACGGGGCGGGGAAAAGCACAACCATACGCATGATCCTCACCCTTCTTCTGCCCACGACCGGTTCTATTGAGATCTTCGGCAAAGACCTCCACGCGGAACGCTCCGACGTCCTTTCCCGGGTTTGCGGCATCGTCGAAAAACCTGATTTTTATCTCTACCTGACGGCCTATAAAAATCTGGAAATTTTCGGCTCGCTGACCAGGAGAATCAGCAGCGATGAGATCATGGAGGCCCTCGATATAGTCGGCCTGAAGTCGCGCGCCTTTGATAAGGTTAAAACCTTTTCCCACGGCATGAAACAAAGGCTGGGGATAGCGCAGGCCTTATTGACCACGCCGGAGATGATCATCCTTGATGAACCGACGGCCGGTCTCGACCCACAGGGGATGAAGGAGGTCAGAGAACTCATCACGATGCTTTCACAGGAAAAAGGGATGACCGTCTTCCTCTCGACCCATCTCCTGTCGGAAGTTGAGCTCGTTGCTACCAGGATGGCCGTCATTAATCATGGCGAAATGATTGCCCAAGGGTCGGTTGCCGAACTTCTGGAACAAGAACAAGCGGAATACTCCCTCCGGGTTTCTCCCCTGAAGACTGCCGTTAAACTTATGAATGGTCTTTCGTGGGTCGTGCTCCGCCCTGATGAAAAGGGGGCAACTCGGGTGCGCATTGATTCCGGACGCGCTTCCGAATTGATTCGCTTCCTGGTCATGCACGACATCGAGGTCTTCTCGTTTTATCCGCACCGGACGCTGGAAGATTTTTTCTTGAAGATAACCGAGGGGATATCGGAGATATGAATCTTTTCCAGATTGAGGTATACAAAACATTCAGCCGGTGGCGGACCTACATCGCCTTTGGCTTTCTCGCCTTGATCGTCATTTTGACCGAGGTCGTTATGAAACTGAGCGCCCGGGAGATTCTCGAGCGCATGATGCGATCAATGCAGAAAGATTTTCTCATCTTCGGCAATGTGCTGAACGGCTGGTTTATTACTGCCTTCATTATGAACAGCCTCCATCTCCATATACCGTTTCTTATTACCTTGGTAGCCGGCGATATCGTCTCGAGCGAGGCGACGTCAGGCACGGTCAGGCTCCTCTTGGTTAGGCCTCCTTCGCGCAGTGCTGTCATTACGGCCAAATATTTGGCAACCCTTTTTTATACCGCAGCGGTAGTCATCTTCCTCGGCATCATGTGCATCATGCTCGGCCTCATCCTCTTCGGCAGCGGCGACCTGATCATGAATTACGCCACTCAATTTCGGATCGTCTTTATCCCGGAAACAGAAATTCCCCTAAGGATGTTTCTCGCCTTTACTGCCGCAATCTGGTCCATGGCGGTTGTCGCCTCGATCGCATTTCTCTTCTCGACGCTGGCTGAAAATTCAATCGGCCCGATCATCGGAACTATGGCGGTGGTCATCGTTTTTTTTGTTATTGGTAACTTCCCATTCGATTTTTTTCGGGCGCTCACACCGTATCTCTTCACTACCCATATGAACATTTGGCAGCGATTCCTGGACACTCCTATCCCGTGGAGACAGATTATGGTCTCGGCCGCCATTCTCGCCTTACACTGCATTGTGCTCTTTGCAATTGCTCTTATTGTTTACCGGAGAAAGGATATTAAGAGTTGAGAAGATACCTCATACCGATCATCATGCTATTTTTATTCACGGCCGGCGTCGTACACGCCCAGGAAAATGCTGCCCGTTATCTTGATACATATGTCAAAAAATATGTCGGACTTAAGGATTATTCCGCTGATGTCCTTATTCATTATGATATTACGGCGCTCAAGGCGCCGGATCGACGTGCTAAAGTCTATTATAAATCACCGGACAAGGTGAAGTTTGCAGCCAAGGGTATCTTTTTTTTCCCGAAGCAGGGAGGATACTTTAATCCTGCTCAGTTCAATACGGATAACTTTGAGATAAAAATCATCGACCATGTAATATGGAATGATAGGAAAGCCGTGCGATTGCAGTTGCTCCCGAAGGACATCACGAAATCGAATCAGAGATTTATCTTGACAATTGATATGGGCTGGCATCTGATACAGGCATTTGAAACGGTTACTTCCGAAGGGAGGAAAATCAAGGCAATAATTGTATATGAAAAATTTGGTGAGTTCGATCTGCCGACTCACATCGAGCTGCAGCTTGAGGACCCCCCAGCCGAATCCGGCGAGACGAAAGAGCTTATCCCTTTTGGACAACATACAAAACAAATTTCCGGGAAGGTATTTATCACCTATGCAAATTATAAGGTAAATACCGGACTTAAAGACGAATTCTTCGCAGAGCCCAACCCGGAGCTTTCACAATAATATTTACCTCGCGTCAGTTATTCGCACACGCCTCTTCTCGGATGAGCACATACCGATTGTCTTTCAGATAAAAGAGAAGCGATTGACCATCGCCGGTGCTACCCTCAGGTAAACTTCTGAGAGCCGCATGACCCAGCGCCTGAGGGTGCCTCCTTGCCCCTTACCGTAGAGCAAGCAGACATAAGCTTCTCTACTTTTTTCTCGCCGCACTGGGGGCACACCACCACCTTGTCCTGCTCGTTAACCCCCCTGAGTGTTTCAAAGGTTGTATTGCATCCGCGGCATTGATACTCATACAAGGGCATCGCTATCCTCCTGTGATTTCAGTTTTTTGCTATCATCCCGTTCAACCATCATAAAATATAAGCTACACCGGTCCCTGTGCTCACAATAACCATCCGGCTTTGAGCACAAGGCATCCTGCTCCGCCACCCAGCAATCGAATTTATGGCAATGCAGTCTCCCCCCTTGCGCGGAGGTGTCGCACCCCATTATTGCCTCACTGTTCGCCCTTCTTGGATCGATCCTCGATCCGGCAACTCTTGCGGAGTCAAGAATCAATCCCTAGTTTGGGCAATATATACAGTTGCAGAGCCAACCACAAAGCCACCACGACGATTATCCAAATAAACCCTTTCATCTCGTTATCTCTCTCCCTCAGTTATGCCTCTAGAGGCGCTCCCGTATAGTATAGTACTGTAAATTATTATATCAAGAAGAGCAGGACTGAATTAAGGAAATTAGCGAGTATGTTCGAGCCCTTCGATAACGGCGGCAGCCAAGAGCGGAAACATAATCTCGTGATGGCCGGTCAAAGCAAAACCTTTTCCTCCCTTTGCCGTCGGTCTGAGCACGACATTCTGGGTTGGCCGGTAGTGCTGGATAAAATCCATGTTCACCGTGACAAAATCTTCTACGCGGTGACCAAGATTCCTCGCCGCGCTCAACGCCTTTAAAAACACCTCGGGCAGAATCACCGCTGATCCCAGGTTGATATAGATACCCTTTTCCAAAGATGCGACCAGTGCACAGAAGAGCTTAAAGTCGTGATAGGTTAATCCTCCGATAATCGAGCCATCTGCGGACGGATGGATATGTACCACGTCCGTACCGATGGCGACATGGACGGTAAGAGGAATCTCCAGCCGAAAGGCGGCGGCATAAATGCTCATTTGCAGATAGGGAAAGCCCGTTCCCTGATGGAGGGCCTTTCCGATGGCGGCCCCGAGGCCCAGGCCCTCCATCGAACCACTTTTGAGTGCTCTGTTGATAAACTCCGCCGTCTCGCTGGTCACGCCGAACGACCCCGTATCCAACCCCTCTGCTACCTCTTCGGAGGTCTTTCCCGCCATAGCGATCTCCACGTCGTGCACGACGCACGCACCGTTCGTAGCCAGACCCTTAATAATCCCCTGCTCCATCAGGTCGATGATGAGAGGCCCCAATCCTACTTTGAGGGGATGTGCCCCCATGCCGACCAGGACCATGCGATCTTCCTTGACGGCCTTAACGATGGAGGAAACAACCTCTTTAAAATCGTTAGCAGCAAGTATCCGGGGAAGGGAATCAAGAAACCCCGCAAACGATGAACGGGAGGGCAGCGGCGATGCAAGACGATCTATTGCTACCTTGCTCTTCCTCGATTCTATTGAAGCGGTCTTGATATCTTTGAAATCCAGCGGCCGCCACTCAGATTTTCGCTTCACTGCCGTCTCCTCTCGGGAAAAGCTCCCGTTCAACCAGTTCACAGATAATGTGGCCAGCCGTAATATGGGTCTCTTGGATCCGGGGGGTACTCATCGCGTTGACATTGAATCCATAATCCGCCAACTGCAGGGCCGCGCCGCCATCTTTACCGGTAAAGGCAATAGTCACCATCCCCTGTTCCTTCGCCTGACGAAACCCCGCAAGAACATTGGGTGATTGTCCGCTGGTAGTAATGCCCCAGGCAATATCTGCCTTACGTCCAATGGCCTCGATCTGTCGGGCAAAAATGAGCGAAAAATCAGCATCGTTACCGATGCTCGTGACTACAGAGGAATCCGTAGTGAGGGCAATGGCCGGAAGCGGCGGGCGGTCGAAAAGAAAACGATTGACAAACTCCGCGGCTATATGTTGAGCATCGGCCGCGCTGCCGCCGTTGCCGAAGATAAGGATCTTGTTCCCGCCGCGAAAGGTGTCAACGATGCAATGCACCAGCGTTATCAGCGTCTCGACATTTTCTCGAAAAAACCGCTCTTTCACCGCTACGCTGTCCTGAACCAAACGCAAGACCGCCTCTTTCAATGATTTCTCCTTCACAGAGCCTCCGTATCCTTAATCAGCAGGCAAGGCATCGACAAATCGTTTTGCAAATTTTTTTATCTCCATCCGTGCCATCCCCACGTTCCCTTTCCTGCTCAAGGCAAAACACACGGCAAAACGGGTATCGGGTAACAACCTTAAAATGAGATAAAAATCATCGACCGTTAATAATACCTCTTCCAGCCTTTTTCCTTTTTTTAAGACTGCAAGGGCCTTTTTATTGACTTTTAACATTTCACTATAATATGCCGCTGCGATCTCCGGATCAAATGCCGGATTACCCGCCGATACAACGAGGGGCGTACCTTCTTCGATATTGACTATTTCAGCAGCCAATACATCGGGGATCTCGGCTGTCAATTCCTCGAAGATTGTATTGAGAGACTCGCGGTTTGTCGACTGCCGTCGACGAGCCGCTGATTTTTCCCCATCCTTTCCCCCGCCTGCATGTCCCTCCTTTAATTCGGGACGGATCCCTTCATCTTTCCTCCGTGCACCTTCGATCAAAAGATACGAAAGCGAGATAACCGCCCCTTCTCTCACCCGATCTTCCTCGCGGAGCGGTCGCATCTCAAAACCTCCCCCTTCCCACTGCACGATATCGTAGAATGCTTCCTCTCCGATGTGCGATTTCGTTCGCACCCACAAAACGTTATCACCCTCTAAGCCTATTTCCCCCTCCTCACCAATAGTATTAGTCACGATGACCTTTACCGCTCTGCCGCTAAATGAGAGGAATTGGAACAGATCGGTAAACTCCATGTCCTGAATGGCGACAGAAAATCCCTTATGTTCCAAGATTACCTGTACCGTATCCTTTACCTGTTTCGGATTGAGCGGCTTTTCCAGGTACATCACGGCCCCTTTTTGCTTCGCAAGGGACTTGACCAGAGGAGATCCATAGGCCGTAGTCATGACCATCTGTATTTTAGGACGATTTTCTCTGAGCCACAGCAGGAGATCAAACCCATCTCTCCCCGGCATCCTCATTTCGGAGATGACCAAGGCAATCCCCTCTTCTTTCTCCAGCAGAGAGATGGCCTCATCATAGCTTGTTGCTCCCAGACAGTCGACGTACGAGCGCAAATGATCACTGACGCTGGCAACGAGCGCCTTGTCATTATCTACCAACAGTATTTTCGGCAGCCGCATCTGGTTTATCAATTTCTTCTATATCATTCTTCGTTAAGATCAAAAAATTGATTGGTTAATATGTGTTTATTACACTATCATAAAGAGACGCGTATGACAACAAAACATGCCACGCGCTAATAGTACGAGCAAGGATAAAGTTATGGCGAGTTTCATTATGGGGTGGATATAGATACGCTTAAAAATATCGTTCCAGGATACCCACATCTATAGTCGACGGACGATTAACCGGGTAATCACTCCCCCGTGTATTACACCCTGGTGAATGTCTGCTCGTATCGTTCTTTGCCGGCATTCCCCCCTTAAGTCCCGGTACAAAGCCTTCTTCGCGCTTTTTTATCGAGCAACAGAAAAAATTAATGAAGATTTTCCTCCAGCCCAAGCTCTTTACGGACTTTTTTGCTCAACTGCTCCATCTGGAGGCGACTAATACCCAAGTTTCCTTCATCTATAGCAACCGTAAGAGCAAAAAAAATATCATCGTTGAATTTTTGAAAAATCATGTGGTGTGTATCGGTAGTAATCAGGACCTCCTTGCACTCCCCCCTCCGGTTGACGTGCAAGTTCTCTATTGTGTTCTTCATCGATTTTGCGCAATAGGCGGCCAACAGGGAGAGATCTTCCCCGGGTTTGTTGGATACGCCCGCTATATAGGTGCCATCCATGTTGATGATGGCTGCCTCAACAAACCCTGCAACATTAGCTCTCCACGCTACCAGCATATCGACAATATTTCCGCCAACCGTATCCTCCTGCCTCAGAACAATGTCCACAACCCCCTTCCGGTGCGTAGCAGATGCTTCATCTTTCCTTCGCGCATCCTCAAGGAGAAGAAAAGAAAGAGGGACGGACAATTTTTCTCTTGTCGGTTTCTTTCTCGTATCCAAGGGATGTACCTCAAACTTGCCTCCTTCCCAGCTCATGATCTCATAAAAGGCCTCCTCTTTCACCTTCGTGTCGGTCCTGATCCAGAATATCTCTTCTCCTTCAAGGTCGATCTCGCCCTGTTCGCCCAGGTCATTGGTAACCAACACCTTCGCCGCCTTGCCGGAAAAGGAAAGGAATTGCAGCACGTCGGCAAGTTCCATGTCCTCTAAGGCGACGAAAAACCCCTTGCGCTCCACTGCCTGCCTTATCAATGCCATGAGTTGTTCGAGGTCAAGAGGTTTCTCAAGATACAGCACCGCCCCTTTTTGTTTGGCAAGCGCCCGCACCGAAGGAGAACCATACGCCGTCATCATGACTACCTTGATCTGCGGACGGTACTCGCGAAGCCACATAAGCAGGTCAAAGCCATCCTTGCCCGGCATCCTGATATCGGAGACGACCAGCGAAATCCCCTCATCTTTCTGGAGAATAGTGAGGGCCTCCTCATAATTGGTTGCGCCCATACAATCGGCATATGAGCTGAGATAATCCTGTATGCTAAAAACCATGGACTCTTCGTCATCTACCACGAGAATTCTCGGTTTTTTTGCCATCATGTGCCTCTTCTTTTCTTTTTTATTAAAAAAAGCAAGGAATATGCCAATGGAGGTATTATTATAATTATTTGATATTATTTATTTTTTTGTTATGTACGCAACGAAGGGGTGCGCCGAGTGGCGGATACCGCCACCACCGGTAAGCGAGAAAATAGGGCGTCTCAGCTGAATGGGCAAACCTCCGCCCAGGGAAAGAAGGATCGAAAAAGCCTTCTACCCCCGGACACCTTACGAGGTTGTGCGATCCGAGGTGGATCAGTGACATTCGTTACTTATTTCGGGTCGAACCCCAGCAGATGGATTCCTTCGAAATAGAACCATATCATAGAGGCGACGGCCGTGTAGAGGACGACGCAGCCGATAATGCGGATCGTCCTATCGTACCAAACCGTCTTCTTTTGCTCCGCAAAGATCACCTCAAATGCCCTCATGAAAATATATGCACTGATGGCAAAGAACACGTTTCCCATATCGTCCCTCCTTTTGCTTTGGGTTATAAAAACCGAGCCATGAATGGCCTTTCCCTTGTCCTCATCCGGCAATCACCATACAAGAAACCTAGCTATTGCCCCAACCGATATTGCACCCGCAGTGGGGACATGGCTGAGCATCAATCGTAATCATCTCCCCACACCTATTACAGCGACGACCCTCGGGCGGAGATAAAACAAGACCGCAGTTTCCGCACGAGAGTTCTCGTTCTCCGAGATGGTTGCCGCAAGCCGGACAAGACCAGAAATCGAGATCTTCCACGCGGTGCATCCCCTCGCTTTCCGGGACCTCATTTACAAAAATCTTTTCATCGATAGCCTGTGCCCGGAGGAGATCCTGAGGCCGAACATAGACCGAGAAAGACATACAAACATGGGGAGGATCGGACAGTTCCGTACGATGCGGAATGCCCGCCTCGGTAAGCTCATCCTGCAGACGGTAAATCAACTTCACGCCGGCAGTCCGTAGTTTTGCGAGTGATGATAGATCATCATGTAATACAACCGGGTGGGGAGTTACACGATACTCGCTTTTTGTAACGACAACTGTCTTGCAGATGGGACATTGTACCGTATCAGGCGCGAACCCAATATTGCAGCGCGGACAAACGACTTCTTCAAAATGAGTCACTATAGTAACCTCATTCCGCATCAATGAATAATATACGATACCTGCGATATTGAAGCCATTTTCTGTCTGCATAACGTTGCCGGCACGGGCGCAGCGCGAACCGTGTCCGGCACACGAAGTGTGCGGCGTGCCTGGCCTGGTTAGGTGCGCTTGACGAAAGTACCATTATTGTATACCCATGATGAACTAGGTGACCCGCAAGCAGAATATAACTTAAAAACACCAGATGGGATACCGTTGGTAAATTGGCCAGACCACTCGGTGCAATCAAGTGATTTTTCACCGAAAAATGTGCCGTATGCAGAACCAGTGTATGGCTTACCGTCTTTGGATTTTGCGTAAGTAGGAAAAACTTGATTGCTGGAAAACTCTAAAGCCAACGATGACTCGTGAACACCATTTGAGTTGTAAAGGCTATAAATAAGAAAGACCGATATGAGAATTACCATGCCAGCGATGTATGGAAAAGCCTTTTTCACAAGTGCGCCTAACATTTATTTTTATGTTTATTCTATTAACAATAAAATCTTATACAGAATATGAGAGACGTGTCAATATTTTTTTGTGAAAGAACGTTAAAATAGAGCGGGGAATTCTATATAATACTCTGTGATTTACTATTATGTGGAATCAATGGAATTGTTGATTTCGTTAAGATAAACTAGACCATAGCGCTGTCTCGGCTATGGTTTATAGGAGATTTCCAGATCCCTGATCCGGTCGCGCAGGGTGCTGCGCGGAATCTTGAGGGCCTTGGCAGTTTGCAAAATGTTTCCCTGGAATCGTCGCAAGGCCGCGCTGATGTGTTCCTTTTCTATCTCCCCCAAAGGGATGATCTCCTGCGGCTTGTGCGTGAGTTCCAGTGGCAGGTGCTTTTTCGCCATGATCGACCCATCACACATGATCACCCCCCGCTCGATCACGTTCTTCAACTCCCGGACGTTCCCCGGCCACGCATACTGCTGCACAACGTCTTGAACCTCCGGCGAAAATCGCTCTATATGCCTCCGCATTCTTTGCGAGAACATCTGCAGGAAATATTCCGCTAAAACGCGTATATCTTCCTTTCGCTCTCGTAAAGGCGGGATAGGGACAATAAAAGCAGAGAGACGAAAATAGAGGTCTTGCCGCAGCCCCCCTTGGGCAAGCATGACCTCCGGATCGTTGTTGGTCGCCGCTATAATCCTGACATCAACGCGGGCATTCTTGCTTTCTCCCAAGGGACGAACCTCTCCCTGCTCTAAGACGCGGAGCAATTTCGGCTGCAGCTCCAGGGGGAGGTCGCCGACCTCATCCAGAAATAAGGTGCCGCCGTCGGCCAATTGAATAAGTCCCTTTTTACCCTGTGTCGCCCCGGTAAATGCCCCCGCCTTAAACCCGAACAATTCACCTTCGAACAAATTCCGCGGTATGGCGCTGCAATTAATATCCACAAAGTTACCCCGGCGGCCTGAGGTCTTGTGGATCAAGCGTGCCACCACCTCTTTCCCCACCCCTGTCTCGCCGACGACCAGCACCGGCGTAGCATGAGGTGCAACCTTGACAATTAAATTCCTGATTTCCTCCAAGGACCTTGATTGACCGAGGAGAACAAATTCCTCTTTGGCCTCCAAATAGGAAATCTTATCCTCGAGGGAAACCATGGCGCCGACCCGTTGCAGCGTAAGGGCAAGTTCTTCGAGATCAACGGGTTTCGTAAGGTAATCATAGGCCCCGGCCTTCATGGCTTCGACAGCCGTGGAGGCATCATCCCTGCCGGTCATCACGATCAGGGGGGTACGGGGTGCCGTTTCGCGTAATTGCGGTATCAGACGCATCCCATCAATATCGGGGAGCCCCAAATCGAGCAGGATACACCCATACCCCTTCTGCGCTTCTTCAACTCCCTTGAGCCCTTCGCGGAATGCGGTCACAACATACCCCCTGTCCGCGAGATAATCCGCAATGGAAAAGGCAAAGGCAGCATCATCTTCTATCAGCAGCACATCCATCTCTTACGCCCCCTCCGTCCTCAATGACGGGAAGGATATGGTGACCCTCGTACCACGTCCTGCAGGTCCCGGGGTGAATGTTACGGAGCCGCTGTAACCTTTTGTCAGGGTTTCCACCACGAATAACCCCAATCCCATGCCATAGGGCTTTGTGGTAATAAAGGGCTTCTTGCCAAGCGAGGCCATCACTTCTTCCGGTATGCCCTTACCGTTATCGATCACATCGAGCTCTATGCTTTGATTACGTGTCGCCAACTCGACTTGAATCGTTCCCCCTTTTCTCTCGAGTAATGCCTCTTGTCCATTTTTAATAAGATTCGACAATATCTGATGAAAACTGTCGGGGTTGCCTCGGAACATGATGTCCCTTTTCTCGAGTTCTAGCTCTATGGTAATTCCTTTTTGGCGCAGCTCTTCACGATAAAGGTCTGTAACATCCCGGATTACCTCCGCAAAGTTAAAATCGACCATGTACCGTATGGCAGGTCGGGATATGTATTTAACCGACGCGAGCAGAGAATTGAGACGATCGATCTCGCTGATGATCCTCCCGGTATAGACCTTGATCTTATCCGTATAGTCGGCGTCGGATTTGAATTTTGCTTCGAGCGATTGGGCGAGGGCTCTAATAGCCCCTAAAGGGTTTTTAAATTCATGAATAAAAACGGAAAAGAATTTTATGAGCTCTTCTTCCGGAGGATAGACCTTGATCAGATACGCGGCGTTCTCTCCCGTACCTCCCAGCGGAATCTTCTCAAAACGATAGTGACCGGGTGATTTCGCTTCAAAGGCATCTTTGACGAGGTCATCGGCATAAAGGATCTCTCCCCGCTCATCAACCACCAGGATGTATGGTCCGCTCATCGCTTAGTTCACCCTGGTGCAGTGTACGACATTCGGATGTATTCTTCAACTATGTCTTTATCGAAGGGAGAGAAAGGAATGCTCACCGAAACAGAAATGAAGCTGCCGTCTGATAAAATTCTTTTTCCATCATCTCGTGCTCGATGCCGAGAATATACAGCGGTATATCATTCAAAGGTAGTTGTTGCAGCTTGACAAAGTCTTTTTCTGTCGTAACAATGGCATCAACTGTTTTGCTGAGCGGGCGGAGCATCGCTATGTCATCACGTCCATAATCGTAATGATCGGGAAAGCTGATCGTTTTCACGACATCTGCCCCTAATCGTTCTACAAGCAAGAAAAAGTATTCTGGGTCGGCAATACCTGCAAAGGCAATCAGCCTTTTCCCGTGCAGCCAATCGGGGGTTAAGAGTGTGCCCGAGACCGCGTCTCGGAGAAAGACTGTTTTGTAGCGACTGTGATACAGAGGTATATCCGGCGCATACCGACGCAGTTGTTTTTCCCTCTCTTTCTGAGGACCGGATGCTTCCGCCTTGGTAAGCACAATGAGAGAGGCGCGTCGCAGGCTGGTGAGGGGTTCCCGGAGAGGGCCCCGGGGAAAAAGGTGTCCGTTGCCGAAACCGCTGCGGGCGTCGATAAGTACCATATCGACCTCCCGTTTAACCCCGAGGTGTTGAAAACCATCATCGAGTATTATCACATCTAAGTCAAATCGTTCACAGGCCTTAACCCCCATGGCATATCTCTTTTTGCCTACTAACACGGGGACATCCGGTAACTGATTGGCCAGCATAGAGGGCTCATCACCTGCTTCCGCAGGGGTCAGGTACTGCCTCTGCCCGTCTGAAACAATCCCCCCTGTCTGTTCGCTCGTGCCTTTATACCCCCTGCTCAGTATCGCCACGCGCAATCCCCGTTGCCGTAGTTCCTTGGCCAAGGCCGCTACCAAGGGGGTCTTCCCCGCCCCCCCCACGGTTATATTCCCCACACTGATGACCTTACAGGGAAGTTGCCGTATCTTGAAAAACCCCCTCCTGTAGAGTGTTACTCTGAGTCGGACAACCGCACCGTAGATCCAGGAACAGACAAGAAGCGGCAAGAGGAATATTCCCCTTATCCAGCCGCCGTTACCCTGAAAGAAATATTCCTCCCACCTCTTTTTCTGCAGAACTTTTTTCATCCTTTATAAGATGCCTTGATGATCTTCATGGTTTTTTCCACAGCCCCTTGCTGTTCGCGGATAAATGCCAGCCCTCGCCTACCCATTTGTTCTCTCAAACGCGAATCGATAAGCAGCCTCTGGACGGCCTCCCTGAACTCATCAGGGGTCTTTGCCTGCATCCCTGCCTCCCGATCCACGACAAGCCGTGCAACATCACGGATATTTTCCACATGCGGACCAAAGATCACCCCCTTGCCGAGTGCCAAGACCTCTAAGATATTGTGCCCCCCCACCTTGGAAAAACTCCCTCCAACGAATATGGCCGTTCCCACCTCGTACACGGCCGTTAGCTCACCAACCGTATCCAGCACGATGACCTCCTCAGGTCGGTGTTTATCACTGATCATCGTTCGCTTCACCCATCTGACCCCCTGGGCCCTTAAGAGCCCTTCCAAACGGGGGACCCTCTGCAGGTGGCGGGGTGCCAGAATCACCATAAGCCGGGGGAACTTGGCTCGTAATTCCTTAAATATCCCAATAACCAATTCTTCCTCACCCTCATGCGTGCTCCCGGCGATCAGGACAGGGGCATCTGCAGGCAATCTCAATTCCCGCCGCAACCGCCTGCCTTCGGTCGCAACAAGGGGAGCTAGCTGGTGAAACTTGATATCGCCGGTCACCTGAATCGTCTGGGGGAGCGCTCCTAAGCGTATCATGCGTTCCTTGTCAGCGTCTGATTTAAGGCAGAGGGCATCGAAATTCCTCACGACACCGCGGAAAAAAAAGCGCAGGGGGAGATAAAAGCGGAATGATTTACGAGAGATCCTTCCATTAAACAAAATAAGAGGTATCCCTCCGCGCCTTACCTCCTTCAAAAGATTGGGCCAGAGTTCTGTTTCCGCCACCAGCAGGAGACGGGGTTGAATACGTTTCATCGCCCGTCTCACTATCCACGGCAGATCCAAGGGGGCCAAGAAGGCCGCATCAATCCCCTCGGCTTGAGCGGCAACGGCCCTCCCCTGAGTGGTAGTCGTGGAGATCACGAACCTGTGGCAGGGATACGCCTTCTTGACTTGCGGTAAGAGCAAGAGCGCGACCCGCACCTCGCCGACCGAGGCCGCGTGCAGCCAGATGGTAGGTCTACGCCCTCTCTGTCTCAAAAACGCCGGCGCATACACGCCCCAACGCTCTCCATGCAGCGTTCCCTTTGAGCAGAGAATCTTCAAGAGGGAAAAAGGTAGCGCGCATAAAGCAAGGACAATGATAACACAATTATAGAAAAGATAGCCCAGTGTAACCACGCTTACCCCTTGGTTAGAAAGATCATATCTCAGGCTCACCATTACGATCAAGCACCTCGATTAACTCCTGCGCTTGCTGCCTCGTGTATCTCATCATCCGGCAAGATGCTCGAGCAGCACCTGATAAGAAAAAAAGGCCGCGCCCGGCCCTCTCCATACTTGTCATCAATCTCTCATCGTCTCCATAATCGCGTCACTCCGCTACGCCACCTCCTGTAACGGGCGGTCCGCATCCTGGAATTGGAGTTCGTAAAGTTTTTTGTATTCACCCCCCTTGGCCATAAGCGCTTTGTGGTTACCTTCTTCAACAATCCGCCCCTCGGACAAGACGAGGATCCTGTCGACATTCCTCACGGTTGAAAGGCGGTGGGCAATGACCAAGACGGTCCTCTTTTCCATCAACCGATCGAGCGCCTCCTGCACCTCGCGCTCCGATTCCGTATCCAGGGAGGACGTCGCTTCATCCAGAATCAGGATGGGTGCGTTTTTGAGCAAGGCCCTCGCGATGGAGATACGCTGTCGTTGCCCGCCCGAGAGCATGACCCCTTGCTCGCCGATGACGGTATCATATCGCTGGGGGAGTTTGCTGATAAAATCATGGGCATCGGCCATTTGGGCCGCTTTGATCACCTCGCGCTCGGGTATATCGGGCCTGCCGTAGGCGATGTTGCTCCGCACGGTGTCGTTAAATAAGAGGGTCTGCTGGCTCACCACGCCGATCTGCCTGCGCAATGACTGTAAGGTCACCTGACGAATATCAATCCCATCAATGGTTATCTTGCCCTTGGTCACATCATAGAACCTCGGCAACAGGTTTACGGCCGTCGTTTTCCCTGCACCGCTTGACCCGACCAGGGCCACCTTCTCACCAGCCTTGACGGAAAAGCTTACCCGATCCAAAACTACCTCTTTATCATATCGAAAGATGATATTGTGATACTCGATCACGTGAGAAAAACCCGGCAGGGGTTTGGCATGGGGTTGATCGGTAACCTCCGGTTTGAGGTCTAAGATGTCAAATACGCGGCGGGCAGCAACAATTCCCTCCTGGATAACGAGATTAACCTTGCTGATGCCCCGCATGGGATCATAAAGGAGGGCCATAGCGGTCATAAAGGAAAAGAATTCTCCTACCGTCATGGACCCGTTAATGACCCGATAACCGCCGACCCATACAAAGGCGCCGATGCCGATATACGCCAGCCACTCCATGACCGGATTAGACAGGGCACGGATCTTGACCCGCTTCATGAGATACTTGAAGTACTGCTCGTTGGCATTGTGAAAACGTCCGTTCTCATAAGCCTCCATGTTGAATGCCTTGACGATCCGGTGGCCGAAGATCGTCTCCTGCAGAAACGTGCTGATGTAGGCCATGGTCTCCAGGGTCCGCTTGCTGATCTTGCGCAACTTTCTGCTGAACGCCACGAGGGGATAGGCCGCCAAGGGAAAGACAAATATGGCCACTAGGGCAAGGAGCCAATCCCGATAAAAGACAACGGCGACCAGGCCGATGGCGGTAAAGGCATCCTTGATCATACCGGTCACCGCATCCGAGACAGCGCCCTGCACCGCATTCACATCGTTGGTAATGCGGGCCATCAATACGCCCGTCGGTGTCCGATCAAAGAAGGAAAGAGAGAGGGTCTGTAAATGGCTGTAGAGCCGTTCCCGTATGTCCGCCACCACCCGCTGTCCCACATAATTCATCAGATACCCCTCTCCAAAGGAGAAGAACCCTTTGATGATACCGAGTCCCATAACCGCCAGCGGGATGACCAGCAACATGAATTGGTCTTTGTTGATGAAGATATCATCAAGCACGTTTTTGGTGAGCAGCGCAAACGCGGCCGTAATCGCCGATACCCCTCCCATGCAAACCATGGCTATAAGCAGCCGGGGCCAGTAGGGCCGGACAAACTTCAAGATGCGGAAATAGATACCCTGGCCGGTCGTGACATATGCTTTGTCTGTAGGACGTTCCGTACCGCGCCTTGTCTTCGCAGAGATATTTTTGTCCTTCATCGTACTCCCATCATTTGCAGGGCCATGCGGGCCACCCTCTGTGCGGCGCCCCTGCCACCCAGCTTATTTCTAATGCGTTGAAATTCACCCTTAATCGCCTTTCGCTTGGCGGCATTCTGCAAGATCGCTTTTGCCTCGCGGGCAATCCGTTGCGGCGTCACCTCGTCTTGAAGCAGCTCCGGCACTACCTTCTTACCCACCACAATATTTGCCAGACCGATACACCGCACATTTACCAACATCCTGCCGATCAAATAGGTTATGGGGCTCAACCGATAAATAATGACCATGGGGGCTCCGGCAATAGCCCCCTCCAAGGTGGCGGTACCTGAAACAACGAGCAAGCAGTCCGCCGCCCTCATCACCTCAAAGGTCCTTCCCTCGACGATCTCGACGGGAAGTGCGCCTTGTGCGCCTTGTGCGCCTTGCGCAGCCCGCGCTATCAGCCCCTGCACTTCGTCTTTTCGAATCGTGGAGGCAAGGGGGATGATAAAACGAGAAGAGGGAAAATCGCGCTTCAAGATCTTCGCCGCGCCGATGAGCGGTGGTAAAAGGCCCTTGACCTCTTGTTCCCTGCTGCCGGGCAAGAGGCCGATCAGAAGGGTGTCGCGAGATACCTCCAGCCGCCTGCGCGCCTCATGGCGGGTGAGCCCGGTCTCGAGAATATCGAGGAGCGGATGCCCGACAAACTCCGCATCCACTCCGGCCTTTTTATAGAGGGGTGCCTCAAAGGGTAAGATGACCGCCATCTTGGACACCCGTTTGGCAATCTTCTTGATTCGTCCGGAGCGCCACGCCCAGACCTGCGGGCTGACGTAGTAGAGGACAGGCACCGCATGCGCATGGAAAAGCTTGGCCAACCGCAGATTGAAACCCGGGTAATCGATCAGAACAGCCAGATGCGGTTTTTGATCCTTGATAAAGCGCCGCATACCACGCCACGCCTTCCATATCTTGCCCGCCTTCGCCAGCACCTCGGTCACCCCCACAACCGCAAGCTCATCGGAGGAAGCGAGCAACCGAACCCCTTTGCTCCTCATCCCCTTCCCTCCGATACCATAAAATTTAATCTGAGGTGCTCGTGCTGCTATTGCCTCCACCACCTTTGCCCCATAGAGATCACCCGATGACTCTCCCGCCACCATCACGATCGTTCGTGCGGTATTTTTCGCCACCGTGCCTTTATCCCTTCTTAATGACATCGGCAATCTGGAAGGCGAGTTCCAAGGCCCGCTGACCATCCTCGCCGGAAACAACGGGACGGGTACGCTTGCGCACACTCCGTAAAAAGGCCGTGAGTTGCTGTTCGAGAGAGTCGTTAATATTTACGATCTCATCAACTTGCATCCGCTCGTCGCCCTGGTCCTTTCCGCGGGTGATGGTGAGGCTCTGTTTGAGGTAATCAACCGTGAGATACGATTTTTTTTGTAAGATAGTCATCGTGCGCACCCGCTCTTGTGCAACTCTGCTCGCCGTGATGTTGGCCGTACATCCACTTTTAAAAACAAGTCGCGCGTGGGCAATATCGATATGAGGAGTACACACAGATATCCCGACTGCCTCCACCTGCACCACCTCATCATCGAGGAGACTGAGGATGATGTCAAGGTCATGGATCATCAAATCAAGGATCACGTCGACATCGGCCCCCCTGCCGGTAAAGGGGGCGAGACGGAATGACTCCAGCAGTAAGGGATCTTCTAATGCCCCCTGCACGGCCTGCAAGGCCCCATTAAATCGCTCCAGATGTCCAACCTGAAATATCGCGCCTTCTGCCCGCGCAAGCGCGTTGAGTTCGGAGGCCTCGTGGATCGTCGCGGTTATCGGTTTTTCCACCAGGACGTCAATCCCGGCCTGTAAGAACGCCTTGGCTATCTGATAATGGGCAAGGGTGGGAACGGCAATGCTCACCGCTTCAACTTGCCCCACGAGATCACGATAATCGGCGAAGGGCCGGCACTTCGTATTCGTGGCCACCTCTCGGCAACATCCCTCGTCGAGATCGACCACGCCGACGAGTTGCGCCTCGGGAATATGCGCATATTTTTGCGCATGGATCCTCCCGAGATACCCCACTCCTACGACGCCGACCTTGATCCTATCTTCAGTCACGGCTATCGTCTCGTTATCCCCCGTTTTGACGCCGTGATAAATTCCACCATGTATTTTACTTCCGGTATCGTATAAACAGGGTCATCCTGTACTTTCTTGACGGCCTCTTCCATGGTCAAGGCCGAGCGGAAAAGCACCCTATAGGCCTTCCGCAATCCTTGAATAGCCTTCTCCGGGACCTTATGCCGTTTAAGATTGAGGACATTGATCCCATAGAACTTCACCTTCATCCCCGAGGCCGTAATGTAAGGAGGAATGTCACGCGTCAGCGCCGTCGCCCCGCCGATAAAGGCATAGGCACCAATCCTGACGAACTGATGGATTGCCACGATACCGCCGATGATGGCGTAATCCCCGATCTCGACATGCCCCCCCAGCACCGCATAGCTGGCCATGATGATGCGATTGCCGAGGATGCAGTCATGCGCCACATGGGCATAGGCCATGATAAAGTTATCATTCCCGAGCACGGTCTTCCCATTGCCAAAGGGGGTACCGCGATGTATCGTCACGTACTCTCTGATGATATTGTTGTTCCCGATGATGACGGGTGTCTCCTCACCGCCATAGCGCAGGTGTTGGGGAGGAGCGCCTAACGACGCATATTGATAAATCTGGCAACCAGCGCCTACCACCGTCCACTTGTCTATGATCACATGGGGCCCGATCCATGTGCCCTTACCGATCTTTACCCGTTCTCCTATGATCGAGTATGGTCCTATCTCAACGCCATCAGCCACCTCAGCCGTCGGGTGCACCAAGGCTGTCTCATGTATCATCTCTCGCCAACCTCCTTATCCATAATCGTGGCCAGGATCTCCGCTTCAGCGGCGACGTGATCCCCTACAAGGGCCTTCCCGATAAAGGCCCATATCATACCTCGGTGTTTGACCACATCGAGCTCCAGACGCAGTTGATCTCCGGGGACAACGGGCCTTCTAAACTTCACCCGGTTCATGGACATAAGATACACTCCCTTACCCTCCGCCTCCTTTCCCATGGCCCGAAACGCCAACACGCCTGCGGTCTGCCCCATTGCCTCAAGGACCAGAACACCGGGCATCACCGGTTCGCCGGGGAAGTGACCCTGGAAAAATGGTTCATCAATCGAGACATTCTTGATCCCCACGATGCGTTTCCCCTCGTCCAACTCTATAATGCGGTCGACAAACAAAAAGGGATATCGATGGGGTAAGACATCCATGATCCCTTGTACATCAAGCATCTTTTCCTCCTTCTCTATGGTCTTTCTACCTCTGCCTTCTTCTCTAACGCCTCCACCCTTTTGATCAAACGATCAAGCTCCTTTTTGAGCTCCGGGAGCTTGGACCAGACGGCAGCCACCCTTAAAAACTGCCGGTGCGGCAACGGGGGGCTCCCCAAGACAATCTGGTTCGGGGGCACATCCTTGGTAATACCGGATTGGGCACCCACCATGACATTGTCCCCGATGGTAATATGATCCACCAAGCCAACCTGCCCGGCCAAGGTGACGTTCTTCCCCAGCTTCGTGCTCCCCGAAATCCCTACTTGCGCTACCAGGATGCTGTATTCGCCGATCTGCACGTTGTGGGCTACCTGCACGAGGTTGTCTATCTTGACGCCCCGCTTGATCAGGGTCTTGCCGAAGGTAGCACGATCAAGGCAACAGTTCGCCCCGATCTCCACGTCGTCCTCGATCTCCACAATCCCCACCTGGGGGATTCTCACATTCACCTCACCATCCTTAACAAAGCCGAAGCCATCTGCCCCGATGACGGTCCCCGCGTGGACGATAACACGCTTGCCCAAGACACATCGCGCATAGATGGTCACGTGCGGATGTATGATCGTATCGTCGCCGATAGTAACGTGAGGACCGATCGTGGCACCGGCGTGGATGGTAACCCGCGCGCCGATCTGCGCGTGATCCCCGATGGCGACAAAGGGGTGTATCGTCGCATCAGCGCTCACCTGGGCCGAGGGGCTCACCCACGCCCTCTCCGAGACCCCCTCGGGTGCGTACGGCCTCTGGGTGAACAGCGCAAGGATCTTGGCCATGGCCAAGAGGGGATTGGGGGTCATAAGCAGGGGAATGGAGACGTCAGGTATCTCATGCGAGACGATCGCGGCAGAGGCCCTCGTCCCCTTCAACAGGGGGAGAAACCGCTCATCGCTGACAAAGGTAATATCCCCTTCTGTGGCCCCCTCTATCCCCGCCAGTCCCGATATCTCAACCGAGCCGTCCCCCTTCACCTGGCCCGCAACCTCGCGGGCCAGGCTTTCGAGGCTCCGTTTCATATACCTTACTCCTTGGAGGCGGCGTCAAAGGCCTTGAGTACCTGGTCGGTAATATCAAACTCCTTGGCGGCATACGCGATGGCGCCCGCTTCCAAGATCAACGAATATTTACCTTCCGCACCGAGCTTCTTGATTACCTTGTTGAGGCTGATCATGAACCTTTCAGACATCTCTTTATCGAGCTGCTTGAGTTCCGTATCGGCATCCTGCCCCAATCGATCGAGGTCTTTCGCTTTCTGTTGGAAGTCCCGCTCCTTCTCCTTCCTGGCCTCCGCGTTGAGCATGGCTCCTTTTTTCTCCAGTGATTCTCTGAGGGCATTTAATTCTTCTTTCTTTCGGTCGAAGGCCCTTTTCAATTCATTCCCCCGCTTGACAAAGGCATCCCTCTCCTTTGCCCATCGCTTGGATTCTCCCATAACGCGATAGAGGTCGAAATAGCCGAACTTGAGCGTTTGGGCATGGGCAAGGGGCGAGGCAATCAGCATACCGAAAAGCACACCTACAAACACAAAACACGCAAGAACCTTTTTCATCGACTAACTCCTTTCTCTCCTTCATTCATTATCATATTAAAACATCGCCCCCATCGAGAAGTCAAACACGTTCGATTTCTCCCCGCGATTAAGGTGGGGACTGATATTATACCCCCAATCGACCCGGATAGGGCCAAACGGGGAATACCAGCGGATACCCACGCCCACGGCGTGCCGCAGGGGGAAGATACCTTTTGTAAGGTCATCCGTGACCTGCTGCCCCTTTTCGTATCCCCATCCTTTTCCAATGTCGTAGAAGGCCGCACCCCGCAACCCCAGGGCTTTGCTTAAAGGATAGAGGAATTCCGTGGTAAAGCTCACTGTATTAAGGGCCCCGATGGGCTCTTGCTCACGATCCACCGGGCCGGCCATGCCATATTCGAACCCCCGCATCGTACGGATACCCCCGATAAAGAACTTCTCCGTCAAGGGGACCTTGCTGTCGTTATATGCCCGGATCATCCCTGCCTTTGCACTGAGGTTTAAGACCAGGTCGCCGACCAGGGGGTAAAACCAGCTTGCCCCGCCGCTGGCCGCATAGAAATACCTATCCCCCCCCAGCCCGGCAACTGACCCGGAGACCCAAATATTCGACCCATT
>Ga0154798_1045_pt3 | contig 25680 bp, 23 predicted proteins | sample Rifle2008BG16ft_FD_105806 | JGI IMG/M metagenome (GOLD analysis project Ga0154798, IMG submission 105806) | Deltaproteobacteria bacterium RBG_16_54_18 | reverse complement strand
GCAAAGAACTAAGATCATGGGGATTAAATCGCTTCATCCACTGGCTAAAGAGCCACCTCCGGCTATCGAGCCTCGCCCAACTCACCCCAAAGGCCTGACCGATCAACCCCGTATCCTTGGTCTCCTGCCACAGCGTCATGGCCCGTAACCGATCAAGCCCCTTGCCGGATAGCTCACTCCGAGCATACGTGGAAACCTTATTGAATCCTTCGGCTATACTAAAAACCTGCATAGAGAGGCTCCTTCCCTAACTCCTACCCCTCTACGCTACCTCATCCCTGTCTCATATGTATCTGAACTCGTTCACAAGCTTATCCCAGTTTTTCCACTCTCACGGCGCAGACCTTGAACTCGGGGATCTTGCCGATGGGATCTAATACCGGATTGGTGAGGCGGTTAGCAGCGGCCTCGAAGAAATGGAAGGGGATAAAGACCGTCCCCTGCAGTGAGCGAGGGGTCACTGCCACCGGGATCTCGATCTCCCCCCGGCGCGAGGCAACGCGCACCTTTTCCCCCTCCGCCACCCCCAGCTCCAAGGCATCCACAGGATGCACTTCCACATGTCCCTCGGGATAGCGGAAGTTGAGACCGTTATCTCGCCGCGTCATGCTGCCCGTGTGGTAGTGGTAGAGGACGCGGCCGGTAGTGAGCAACAGCGGATAGTCCTTGTCCGGCAACTCTGCCGGCGGGATGAACTCGACGGGGTGAAAGAGTCCCTTACCCCTGACAAATTTGTCCTTGTGCAGATAGGGGGTGCCGGGATGCTTGGGCGTGGGACAGGGCCACTGGATGCCTCCCTCCTTCTCCAGCCGCTTATAGCTGATGCCGGCATAGCTGGGCGTCAACTCGGTGAACTCGGCAAAGATGTCCTCGGCTGAGCGGTATTGCATTGCATACCCCATGCGTGCCGCGAGATCCGCGATGATCTCCCAGTCCGCTCGCGCCTCCCCCGGAGGCTCAACCCCCTTGCGCACCCGCTGGACCCTCCGTTCGGTGTTGGTAAAGGTCCCGTCCTTCTCGGCAAAGCAGGCCGCCGGCAGCACTACGTCTGCCAGTTGGGCCGTCTCCGTCAGGAAGATATCCTGCACCACGAGGAACGCGAGGTTTTTTAACCCCTGCTCCACGTGTTTGAGATCGGCGTCGCTCACCAGGGGGTTTTCCCCCATGATATACATCGCCTTGAGCTCACCTTTGGCAGCAGCCGGTATCATCTCCGTCGCGGTGAGACCGGGCTTGTCCGGCAAGCCGCTTGCCTTCCAGGCCGTCGCAAACTTTTTGCGCGCCGCCGCATCCCCTACCTGTTGATAACCAGTATAGACATTGGGAAGGGCCCCGAGATCGCATGCCCCTTGCACATTGTTCTGCCCCCGGAGGGGATTCACCCCCGCTGACTCAATCCCCACATTGCCGCAGAGCATGGCCAGGTTGGCCAGGGACTTGACGTTGTCCGTGCCGGTAATATGCTGGGTGATGCCCATGGCGTAAAAGATGCTGGCCCGTTTGGCCCCGGCATAGAGGCGGGCTGCCTTGCGTATATCATCTTGCGCCACGCCGGCGATCCCCTCCACGAACTGAGGGGTGTAGCGCTTGAGCACCTCGCGCATCTCCTCAAAACCCTCGGTGCGGCTTCGCACGTACTCCTCGTCGTAGAGCCCCTCCTCGATAATCACGTGCATCAGGCCGTTGATAAGGGCAACATCGGTCCCCGGCGTCTGACGGAGCCAGATGTCGGCAAACCGGGTCATATCGATTGCACGGGGGTCGGCCACGATCAGCTTTGCCGTTCCTTTGGTCACCGCCTGTTTCATCTTGGTGGCGATGACCGGGTGGTTCTCCGTGGTGTTGGTGCCGGTAAGAAAAAACACCTCGCCGCCGGCGATCTCCGCCAAGGAATTGGTCATGGCACCACTGCCGAAGGCGGCGGCAAGACCTGCCACCGTCACGGAGTGTCAGAGACGCGCGCAGTGATCGATATTGTTGGTGCCGATCACCGCTCGCATGAATTTCTGCATCAGGTAGTTTTCCTCATTGGTGCAGCGGGCCGAGCTGAGCCCCCCGATACTGTCGGGACCGTGCTTTTCTTTGATCTGACCGAGCTTCCTGGCCGTTACGTCCAATGCCTCTGCCCATGTGGCCTCACGGAACCGGCCATCCTCCTTGATCAGGGGCGTAGTCAGTCTATCCGGATGGTGAATAAACTCATACCCGAACCTCCCCTTGACGCAGAGGCTCCCCTGGTTCGTCACGCCGGACTCGTTCCCCGTGATCTTGACCACCCTCCCATCTATGATATTGAGGTCGATGGTGCATCCCGTCCCGCAGTAGGTGCAGGTGGTAGGGACCTTTTTGATATCCCAGGGCCTGCCGGCAAATCTCGCCTTGTTCTCCACCAGCGCCCCGACCGGGCAAAGCTGCACGCACTCACCGCAGAAGACGCAGTTGGAATCCCCGTAACTGCGATCCGCCGCCGTGATGATCTTGGTCTTGCCCCCCCGGTAGCCGAAGTCGATCACCTGGTTGACCTGCACCTCATTACATCCGCGGACACAGCGCCCGCAGAGGATGCACTTGTTCAAGTCCCGATAGATCATGGGGTTGGCATTATCCAGGGGATGGCGGGGAGGTTCGGCGGAAAACCGCGGTTGCTCTATCTTGAGCTCATAGACCAGGTCCTGGAGCTCACAGTGCCCGTTGGACTCACACAGCAGGCAGTTGTGATCGCCGCTGGCAAGGAGCAACTCCACAACCAGACGGCGGGCCGCTTTAACCCGCTCGGTATCCGTCTTGATCACCATCCCCTCCTGCTCCACGGGAAAGGCACAGGAGGCCACGAGGGCCCGCGCCCCTTCTACCTCTACCACACAGACGCGACATGCCCCCACGATGGGCAGCCGGGGGTGATAGCAGAGGGTGGGGATCTTTATTCCCACCCTGGTGGCGAGGTCCAGTATCGTCTCACCCTTTACGGCCTCAACTGCCCTCCCATCAATGGTGACGGTGATACGATCGCTCATCTCAACCTCCTCACATAAGGCAGCATAATGCTACGAAAGCTCCATGTCACAGCGAAGACAACGGCAAGACTCCTGCCGGGCCTCATCCGCCGTATAACCAAGCTCCACCTCTGCAAAGGAGCCTCTTCGTTCTCCCCCCTCCAGTTCCGGCATCAGCGTCTGGGGTTGCTCCTGGACTTCCTCGTCGGCCACCTGCGGGATATCAATCCACTCCTCCTCAGATCCCCGAAAGGGAGGTTCGCCGTGGTGCTCTCGAATGGCGGCGTCGATCTCGCGGGCAGCCTCCATCCCGGCGGCGATGGCCTTAATCACCGTGGCCGGGCCGGTGACTGCATCACCACCGGCAAATACCCCCTTGGCAGGTGTCTGAGCACCATCCCCATTTGATACCTCGATGGTGTTCCCTTTCGTGACGGGAATGTCTTTCGGAAGGAAGGAGCAATCCGGTACCTGCCCGATGGCAGCGATGACCATATCCACATCGAGCACAAACTCCGAGCCCTCAATGGGCTCAGGGCGTCTCCTGCCGCTCGCATCGAATGCCCCCAGCCGCATGCGCTGGCACCGGATACCGACGACCTTGTCCTTGACGCCGATGACCTCGAGCGGCGCCACGAGGAGGTGTATCTTGATCCCCTCGTGTTCGGCAGCTGCCACTTCATCGGCCTGGGCAGGCATATCGTGCCGCTGCCTCCGATAGAGGATCATTACCTCTTGAGCGCCCTTGCGCAGGGCCGACCGCGCGGCATCAATGGCGGAGTTGCCGCCGCCGACCACCGCCACCCTGCTTCCCACCTCGACCCCGTTGCCGAGATTGACCTGACGCAGGAACTCCACCCCGCCGTACACCCCCGTGAGTTCCTCACCGGGGATCCCCAGGCGTTGGCTCTGGTGGGCGCCGATTGCCAGGTAGAGCACGTCGTACTCTTTGCGCAGCGCCTCAAAGGGGATTGCCTTGCCCACCCGCGTGTTGGTCCTGAACTGAACCCCGAGGTTTCGGATATCGTCGATCTCCCGCTCCAGGACTCCTCGGGGAAGCCGATATTCGGGTATCCCGTATCTCAGCATCCCCCCGAGGTGGGGGAGCTCCTCAAATACGGTCACGCCGTATCCCCTCCGGGCGAGCTCCCGGGCTGCGGTGAGGCCTGCCGGCCCTCCTCCGACGACCGCGATCCGCTCTTTTCTGGTCACGGCGACCGAGGCGACCGTAGGTCGCGAGGCGTTGTCGGTGATATACCGCTTGAGGTGCTTGATGGCTATCGGTTCATCCAGCTGCCCCCGGCGGCACTTGCTCTGGCACTGGTGGTCGCACACCCTCCCGCAGATGCTGGGGAAGGGGTTGGTCTTGAGCAAGACCCGATAAGCGTCATCAAGGCGGTTCGCCCTGATCAGGGCGATGTAGGCAGGTGCGTCCATCCCCACGGGGCAGGTATTCTGACAGGGGGATTTAAACAGGGCCGAGCAGACCGAGGCAGGACATCGTTTCTCCCTGATGTGGGCCTCATACTCGTGCCGAAAATAGCGAATAGTGGAGAGCACCGGGTTCGGCGCGGTCTGCCCCAAGCCGCACAGGGCCGAGTCCTTGATAATGGCTGCCAGTTCTTCCAGAAGCTCGATATCTCCCTCCTTACCACGCCCCTCGCAGATGGCGGTGAGGATATCGAGCATTCGCTTCGTCCCCACCCGGCAGGGGATGCACTTCCCGCAGGACTCATCCTGGCAGAAGTCCATAAAGAAGCGGGCCACGTCCACCATGCAGGCATCCTCATCCATGCAGATGAGGCCGCCGGACCCCATGATGGCCCCGACCCGGGCGATGGCCTCGTAATCGGTGGGGGTATTGAGGTGCTGTACCGGGATGCACCCCCCTGACGGTCCCCCGAGCTGGGCGGCCTTGAACCGCTTCCCTTTCGGGATGCCGCCGCCGATATCGAAAATGATGGTGCCGATGGCTGTCCCCATGGGGACCTCCACCAGCCCGATGTTGTTGACGTCTCCGGTAAGGGCGAAGACCTTGGTACCCTTGCTCCCCTCGGTCCCGATGCCGGCATACCACTCCCCACCCCTGGTTACGATCTGGGGGATATTGGCAAAGGTCTCCACATTATTGAGTATGGTCGGCTTTTGCCAGAGACCTTGCTGGGCCGGAAACGGTGGACGTGGACGCGGCATACCGCGCCTGCCTTCAATAGAGGCCATCAACGCCGTCTCTTCGCCGCAGACAAAGGCCCCTGCCCCCTGATAGACATCCAGATCGAAGGAGAAACCGGAACCGAGGATGTCATCGCCGAGCAGGCCATAACCCCGCGCCTGGTTGATGGCGATGTTCAGCCGGTGGACCGCCAGGGGGTACTCGGCGCGACAGTAGATGTACCCCTGGTGGGACCCGATGGCCTTGGCCGCAATGATCATCCCTTCGAGCACCGCATGGGGGTCTGCCTCGAGCACGCTCCGATCCATAAAGGCCCCGGGATCCCCTTCATCGGCGTTGCACAGGACATATTTCACCTCTCCCCCCGATCTCATGGCAAACTGCCACTTGAGCCCGGTCGGGAATCCGCCGCCCCCCCTTCCCCGCAGGCCCGACTTTTTCACCTCCTCGATGATCCCCTCAGGGGTCATCTCGAGGAGGGCCTTGGCAGCCCCGGCGTATCCTTCTCGTGCGATATACTCATCGATCCGCTCCGCATCGATCAGCCCCCGGTTGCGCAACACCCGCAGCTCCTGGAGACCGAAGAAGGGTATGTCGTTCATGTAGGGGATGATCTCTTCGGTGATGGGCTCCCGGTACAAGAGGCGCTCAACCACCCTCCCCTTGAGGATGTGTTCCTCGACGACCTCGGCGGCATCCTCGGGGGCGACCTGCATATAGATGATCCCCTCGGGGTAGGTCACCACGATAGGCCCTTGGGCGCAAAAGCCGTTGCACCCCGTCTCCACGATCTGGACCTCATCTTTCATCCCCCGCCGCTCCACCTCAAAGGCAAAGGCCTTCCGTACCTCCGCGCTCCCTGAGGAGTGACACCCGGTGCCGCCGCACACCAAGATATGAGAGCGAAATATCTTCATGCCATCCGTTCCTCCCTCTGCTCCATCCTATTCCAGCCCTTTGGCCAGGGCGAACTGTCGCTGCACCTCGCCGCCGATGATATGCCGCCTAAAGACCTGCCGCATCTTGTTTTCATCCATCGACTGATAGGTAATGGGATCTTCCCCCAACACCTCTACCGTCACGAGGGGCTCCTTGCTGCAGATCCCGATACACCCCGAGGTGGTCACCATGACATCCTGAACCCCCTCCTCCTCGATGGCGCTGACCAGGGAATTGAGGACCTTCCGGGCCCCTGAGGCGATCCCGCAGGTCCCCATGTGGACGGTAGTCTTCACCCGCTTCCCCCCCTCCCGCAGGGAGGTTGCCTTCTGCACCTCTTCTTTTATCCTCTTGAGATCTTCAACTTTGATCTTCGTCATTGCTCCCTCCTCGTACGCACAGCCACCGGCTACTCATATCGTTGCAGTATCTCGCGCACCTTACGCTCCTTTACCTGCTTGTGGGTATCCTCGTCCACGACGATCACGGGGGCGAGGCCGCAGGCCCCCAAACAGCGGATGGTCTCAAGGGAAAACCTGCGATCTGGGGTGGTGTCACCGGCCTCAATGCCCAGATCCTGTACCAAGCGGTCAAGATTCTTCTTCCCCCCCCGCACGTAACAGGCAGTTCCCAGACAAACGCGGATGGTGTGCCTCCCGCGAGGAACCATGGTGAAAAAGGAATAAAAGGTCACCACACCGAAGACCCGACTGTGGGGGAGGTTGAGCCCCTGGGCAATGCGCCTCTGAACCTCGTGGGGGAGATATCCCAATATACCCTGGACCTCCGCCAAAACAGGGATGAGCGAACCGGGTTTCCCCTGATATCTTTCTATGATCGCATCCACCTGCTGGAGCTGTTCCTCGGAAAACTCCTTGAGCAGTTCATCCGAGGCCGTTACCTGGTGAACACCCATTGTCTTCCTCCTACTATGTATTGTGCTGCTAGAAATCTACTGAGCAGAGGTGGCGAGGATACCGCGGAGAACGACACATGATGCAGCCCTCGCTCCTTTTCTCCCTTTCTTTTTCGCTTATAACTCCTCGCAAAAAAAATACCCTATATCCCATTAGGAGAACAAAATCAAGATATAAAAACTGGACGATGACACCATTGCCCGTCGCACCACGGACGCTATGCAAAAAGGTACCCCAGCTCCTCTAACCCCCTTCTCGTCTCCTCCCTGATAAGCCGGATCGCCTGGGGATGATCTATCGGGATACCTTCCAACTCCCGCTTGAACTGCGCGGTATCTACACAAAATGTCTTGCCTGCCTTGCAGTGCACGTATTGCAAGTCTACGGAGGGATTTCCTACGATGAGGGCCACGAGGGTGCTGGGGATATCCCCCAAGGGTTTGCGATCGATATGGTGATAGCGGAAGCTCGCCCTCACCAGCGTCCCCTCCCCCTGCGTGGATCGAACGTGAAGGTCCCCCTCGCACAACCGGGCTGCCTGCTGGAGGAGGGATAGACCAAGGCCGACCTTGCGGGTCGTGCGGGTGGTAAAAAAAGGGTCGACTACCCGCTCCACGAGTTCGGGGGGAATTCCCACCCCATCATCCTCAATCTCCAGGATCATCTGATCCTCCTCCGGATCCTCCGTAATACGTATCGCCACCTGCGAGGCCTTTGAGGCGATGGAGTTCTCCACAATGTCCAGTATGTGCAACGAGAGGTCCTGCATAAAAAACTACGCGAGCCCCTGCACCCGGCGTCCTCCCTGCCTCCGAAGACCCTGGTGGATCTCCTCAAACGTAGCGGCCTCCAGCAGAAACATGGTCTTCCTCATTCCGATATCACGCAGCACATGGGCGTCAGAAGCCGTCACGACCTCATAACCCTCCGGCATCTCGACCTTGTGACCTCCGGTAACCTCCACGGCGGCTATGGGAAGGTCCTTCGGGATATACCCCAACTGATGGATGATGCTGAAGGCCTCCCTGTCCACATGGGCGGGGATACAGATCCCTCCTCGATCTCTGATACCCTTTACGACCTCCTCCAGGGAGAGGTCGAGGGAGTTGATCAACAATCGCTCCTCAAAACGCAGCACCTGCCCCTCCTTATCAACGATCACTTGATAGCCGAAAATCGCCGGGTCGTTCTTGACATCGGGGAGATATGGGTAAATGGAGGCATCCCACTCCTCAAGGGCCTCCACACTTCTAAAGAGGGAGATGAGGTGGACCTCCTCCCTGCTCTGAACCTCCATCCCCGGGATGACAGTGAGCGGGAGGCCGGCGGCCGCCTCAATGACCGACCGGGCATTCTTGCCGGAATTGTGATCGGTAACAGCGATGATATCCAGCGCTGCCTCGACCGCCGTGCGCACGATGTTGCCCGGCGACATCTCTACGTCCGCACAGGGAGAAAGGCAGGTGTGGCAATGGAGTTCTGCGGCATAGACCCTCACCGTCAATCCTTGCCATGGATACCGAGGCGATGGAGTCTGCCGACGACATCGAAGGTCGGCAGGAGGGTACACAAGATGGGAACGCCTTCCTCCTCGGCCCGCTGTACGGTCTCCGCATCCGGCTGTCGGCCATTGGCAAGGATGATCCCTGCCAAATCGCGCAACGTCGCTATTGCCACGACGTTGGGGTGACCTTGGATGGTCACCCAGATATCCCCCTCCTTGCTATGAGCCATAACATCGCTGAGCAAATCGCTCGCGTACCCCCCCGTGACCTCTCTGTCGAGTCTCCCGGCAGCCGATTGGATAGTCAAGGCGAGTTCCTTTATAATCTCTGAAAGCTTCATCTCCCCCTCTTGGGCAGGGAATGGGGGCGCTTCTCGGCCCACTGCATGACTTCTTGGGCCAGGTCCTTGACCCCTTCCCGCCACTTGAAGATGCAGTCGGTTATTTCCGCCTTCCCCTGCACCACGTCGTCGGCAAAGGCGCGGCAATTCGGGGTCCCACAGGCTCCACAGTCCAGACCGGGGAGGGAGACGTGGATCTCATCCCGCACCTTCATCTTCTCCACGGCCTTGAGAGGATCGGTATCCAGGCGGACGGCAAAGGGCTTCGGCTTCAACCCCTTTTCGAAGAAGTAATACCCCTCCTTGAAGCGCTTCACCACCTCTGCGCGGTCCACAACCGATTCACTTCCATGACTGAGCATCAGCTTCCTGATCCTCCCCCTGGACACATAGCGGTCGGCCACCGTCAGAGCCCCCCCTACACACCCCTCGGGACACGCCCTGGCCTCGATGAACTCGATGTTGCGCAGCTTGCCGTTTTCTATCTCATCGAGGACCTTGATGGCGTTCTTGATCCCGTCCACGACAATGCTCTCCTTGTCACCTCGCAGCCACCGTCGTGGCTCCAGCTCCCTGATCTCCCCCCCCTTAACTGCCCATCCAATCCCCGCACTGCTGGCCTTCTGCAGGCCTTCCTCTTCCCGTACCTCCCGCAGGGCCGCCATCAGTTCACCGTAAATATCGGCGATAGAGATGGTCCCATCGATGAACGATCGCTCCTTGGTCTCCGTCTTCGTCACCGCCACCATCTTGGCCGGGCAGGGCACCAGGTAGAAGATTCCCAACTCCTCTTGCGTGATCCCCAGCTCTTTCGCCTTCGCTTTTCTGATATCCTTGGCCACGATCTCTGCGGGGAGATCAATGGGGTTGATCTGGTCGACGAAATGGGGAAACCTGATCTGGATCAACCTGATGATGGCTGGACAGAGGGAGGAGATGAGGGGATAAGGGCCCTGATACCCCTTGAGGTACTCTTGGGTGGCAATACTCGCCTCCTCCGCCCCGATCGCCTCCTCATAGACGTGGTCAAAACCGAGGGCCTTGAGGGCACAGAGGATCCTGTTGGGCTCCCGCTCCCCGGGTAATTGGGAATAGATGGTGGAGCTCGGAATGACGATAGTATATTTAAAATTCTTCAGGTCCTCCAGGCCATGGGTCCGAGAGGTGATGGCATGCTCCGGGCAATCGCGAAAGCACTTGCCACAGTAGATGCAGCGATTGGTGACGATCCTGGCCTTGCCCTCAAAGATCCTGATTGCCTCGGTGCGGCAGGACATCATACAGTTGACGCAACCCTGGCACTTATCTTCATCGATGGTAATGATCCCGTACGATCGCTTCATGCTGATCCCTGTCTGGAGCGCGGGGACCTCATGACCATCTCCACCACCGTCCCCTGGCCTACTGTGGAGACGATGTGCAACTCATCAGCGTTTTTCTTCATATTGGAGAGCCCCATGCCGGCCCCAAAACCCATCTCCCTGATCTCCGGGGGGGCGGTGGAATACCCCTCCTGCATGGCGAGCTCGATATCGGGGATGCCGGGCCCTCTGTCCTTCACCACAATCTGCAACGCCTGAGGGAGGATGGCGAAGTGCAGCGTCCCTTTATCCGCATGACAGACCACATTCATCTCCGCCTCATAGGAGGCGATGGCTACTCTCCTCACGAAATCGGGATCGAACCCAAGTTCCTTTAAGATATCCTTGACCTTGCTCGATACCCTCCCGGCATTCCTAAAGTCCTTCCCCTCGATCTCATAATCCCACATCAGTTCTTTTTTTTCCATCGACGCGAACTGACTAAATGGTCCCCGAGCTACCGGTCAATCCCTTCATCGCGAGCCGGGCGCATGCCTCATACATGAGGAGTTGTGTCGTTAACAAAGGGATGCCCTTACTCATGGCCAATGAGATTGCTTCTCGGTCAGGCTTCTTCCCACGAACAAAGGCAATCGCCTTGATATCTGCCACCTCCGCCGTCCTGATCACCTGGGAGTTGATCAAGCCCGTTATTAACAAATCTCCCCCCAGCCGCCGATTCAGGACATCGCTCATCAAGTCGGCGGCTTCCGCCATCTCGATCTCGAGCTGGAGATCGGCAGGCTCCCACAGCAGTTCAGCTTCTAAGATCTCCTTGACCTCAAAGAGTTGCATAGCACCGGAACTCAACCGTCTCCCACAAGGCATAGAGCTGTAGCGTGATCAGCTTCAGCGTGAGGCGATATGTTTTTTATATCGTGGTGTCCGTAAGGTTAGTAACGCTCGCCGCGGCCTTTGCCTCCTCCGCCACGAGGTTTTTCCGAGCGGGGACGCGCCTCGTTGACACTCAGCGCTCTCCCCTTTACCTCTTTGCCGTTCAGCCCGCTGATTGCGGCCTTGGCTTCATCCGCGGAGGGCATCTCCACAAATCCAAATCCTCTCGATCTACCGCTATACTTATCCTGCACAATCTTGGCGGACTCAACCTGGCCGAACGGTTCAAAGACCTTCCGCACATCTTCCTCTGTTGCATCGAACGACAAATTCCCTACGTAGATGTTCACAGTACCCTCCTTTTGCTTACATAGATCGGTTTTTATAACTCCTAACGATATACACTACCCCATTTCACCGTGAGCTGTCAATGCGACGAACAAAAGCAATGTGGGACTCAATCACCGCAGGAATTGAATGGAGCGCTGGGCCATGGCAAAAAAGGCAGACGGTAAGACCCCCAGGTGCAATACCCCCCACGCCGATATCACGACGACCAAGACGGCGGCAGGCGCGAATTGGGTGATCGGCGATTCTCCTTCCTGTTCCCGAAAGTAGACGTAGATGAGCACCCGCAGATAATAGTAGGCGGCAACGGCGCTGTTTAAGACGCCGATGACGGCCAGCCAGTAATAGCCGGCCTGGATCGCCGTGCTAAAGACGTACAATTTGGCCATGAAACCGGCAGTTGGCGGTACGCCGGCCAGAGAAAACATGAAGATGGCCATGGCGGCTGCCAGCAGGGGGTGGCGAGAGCCGACCCCCGCGTAATCGCTGATCAAGGTTCGCTCCTCCCCCTTCTTCCCCAGCAGGATCACCACGGTAAAGGCCCCGATGTTCATGAAGCAATAGGCGAGGAGGTAAAAGAGGATGCTCGCGGCGCCCAGTTGGTTGCCGGCCACAAAGGCCACGAGGATATACCCCGCATGGGCAATGCTGGAGTAGGCGAGCATTCGTTTGATATTCGTCTGCACGAGGGCGATGATGTTTCCCACCGTCATGGTGGCCACGGCCAAGACCCACATGATCTCCACCCAATACGGCTGCAACTGCGGCAGGGCATGCCAGAAAACGCGCACAAAGGCGGCAAAGGCGGCGGCCTTAACGCCGGTAGCCATAAAGGCGGTGATGGTGGTCGGGGCCCCTTCATAGACGTCGGGGGTCCACATATGAAAGGGGACAAGGGCGATCTTAAAGCCGAACCCCACGATCAGGAGTGCCAGCCCGGTGATGACGATAGGAAGGATACGTATTGACGACTGTTCGGTGAAGACCCGGTTGATCCCGGTAAGATCGAAGGTGCCGGTTGAGGCATAGATAAGGGCGATGCCATACAGGAAAAAGGCCGAGGCGAAGGCGCCGAGTAAAAAGTATTTAAAGGCGGCCTCCACGGATCTGGCGTCATCCCGCATGATGCCGGCCAGGACATAGATGGCAATAGACATCACCTCCAGCCCGAGGAAGATGATCAGGAAGTTCCCGCCGGCGGCCATCAGCATCATCCCCACGCTGGCAAAGAGGATCAGGACGTAATACTCGCCGAAATCGATCCCCTCGCGCCGGGCATATCCCAAAGAGGCCAGAATAGTGAGCAGGGTGATGATCCCTATGATGACCGTGAAAAACAGGGCAAAGGGGTCCCGCTGAACCATGCCGTTAAAGCCGCTCTGTGCCCCGTCGTTTCCCCAGAGGAGAGAGGCCATGGCCGCAACGACTCCGGCGACGGCGCAATACCCGAGGAATCCCCGCCTGCCTGTGGGGACGAAGGCGCTCAAGAGCAAGATCACGAGTGCGCAACCGGTCAGCACCAGCGCCGGTGCAATCACGATAAGATCCATTACGGTAACCTGAGTTGTCACAAGATTCATCGTACTCCTATTTCTCTGCCGGTTTCGCCGGACCGACGTCCTGTCCAACCGCGGGTAATGCTCCTTCGCCGACACGCGGCAGGGCAATCGCTGCCTCGTACCGCGTCTTCACGTCGTAGAGGAAGTGTTGCACGGAGAGGTCGATTTTTTTCAAGAAGAACTGAGGGTAGACCCCCATCCAGACGATCAGGCAGATGAGCGGCGCGAGGATCACAATCTCACGGAGATTGAGGTCCTTGATGGCCCGGTTTTCTTCGTGCCGGAGAGGGCCGAACATCACGCGTTGGAACATCCAGAGCATGTAGGCCGCCGCCAAGATCACCCCGGTGGCGCCGATGACGCCGTAGACGGGGTTGGCCTTAAACGTGCCGAGGAGGATGAGGAATTCCCCGACAAAGCCGTTGGTCCCCGGCAGGGCGATGGAGGAAAGGGTCACGATCATGAAGCAGGTGGCAAAGACCGGCATCACGCCGGCGAGCCCGCCAAAGTCGGCGATCTGCCTCGTGTGTCTGCGTTCATAGAGCATCCCGACGATCAAAAAGAGCGCGCCGGTGCTCACCCCGTGATTGAGCATCTGGTAGACGCTCCCGGTAACTCCCTGCACGGTAAAGGCGAACATCCCCAGCATGACAAAGCCGAGGTGGCTCACACTGGAAAAGGCCACCAGCTTCTTGAGGTCCGTTTGCATCATGGATACGAGGGCGCCGTAGATGATCCCGATCAAGGCGAGGACGGATATCAGGGGGATTGCCTTGTACGCCGCAACGGGAAACAGCGGTATGGCAAACCGCATGAAGCCGTAGGTGCCGAGCTTGAGGAGGATACCGGCCAGGATCACCGATCCGGCGGTCGGTGCCTCCACATGGGCGTCCGGCAACCATGTGTGGAACGGGAACATCGGGACCTTGATGGCAAAGGCCACGGCAAAGGCCGCAAACAAGAGATACTGCGTGTTGGGCACCAGGATCGTTTGGTAGAGCTTGAGCAGGTCAAAGGTGTACTCCCCCGTTGCCTTCCCGTGGAGGAAATAGACGGCGATAATGGCCACCAGCATCAAGACGCTGCCGGCCATCGTGTAGAGGAAGAATTTGATGGCGGCGTAGATCTTTCGCGGCCCCCCCCACACCCCGATGATGAGGTACATGGGGATCAGCGAGACCTCCCAAAAGACATAGAAGAGGACGAGGTCCAGGGCGCAGAGGACGCCGACCATGCCGGTCTCCAAGAGGAGGAAGACGATCAGGTATTCCTTCACCATCCGCTCGATGGATCGCCAGGAGCTCAAGATGCAGAGGACCGTCAGGAGCGTCGTCAGGATGATCAGGAGGAGACTGATCCCGTCGATCCCCACGGCATACTGAACCCCCCAGCCGGGAATCCAGGGGACCTGTTCCACAAACTGCATCCCCGCCACCCCCCCATCGAACCAGACAAACAGGGGAAGCGAGACGAAAAATTCAATCAGGGAGATGGCCAGGGCAACGCGTTTGAGCAATTCCACCCGCGCCTTGGGGATACAAAGGAGAAGCAGCGCCCCTGCCAAGGGGAAGAAGATGACGATAGTCAAAAGGGGAAGGCCCTGTATATGCATGCAATCCTCACCTGATCAAGAATAGGATAATGATGACGGCACCCAGGATGATACCGAGCGCATACCCCTGGACGCGACCGCTCTGGATACGGCGCAGCACGCCCGCGATGCCGAGCATCAGGCGGGCCACCAGGTTCACGCTGCGATCAATGACCCCGTCATCGAACTCCCGCCATAAGAAGGTACCGAGCCGCTTGGTGCTTGTGACGAAACACGCCTCATAGAGCTCGTCGACGTAATATTTATTGAAAACGAGTCGATACAGGCCCTTCAGGCGTTCGCCGAGCCGTTTGGGGACCTCCGTCTTCCACAGGTAGAGATAAAAGGCAATACCGATGCCGATGACGGCGATGGCCACGGAGACCGCCATCAACATGATCTCCATATTGAAGCCGTGCTCCTCCGCAAGGCCGCCGGCGGCAAAGGCAGGTCTGACCAGGGAAAAGGCCGTATGCCCGCCGCTCCCAAGGGGGGGGCCGCCGAGGACCGGGGCGAGAAATTCGTCGAAGAAGTTCCTCCCTCCGAGCACATGGGGTATCCCCACATAGCCGCCGATCACCGAGAGTACGGCCAGAACGATAAGGGGGATGGTCATGATGGCGGGAGATTCATGGATATGTTTCTTTACCTCATCCGAGGCGCGGCACTTCCCCAAAAAGGTGACAAAGAGGAGCCGGAACATGTAAAAGGCCGTCATGCCGGCAGCAGCCGCCCCCACCAGCCAGAGGTAGCGATGACCGCTGTTATAGGTCTGCCAGAGGATCTCGTCCTTGCTGAAAAAGCCCGCGAGCCCCGGTATCCCTGCGATGGCCAGCGTCGCAATCACAAATGTCCAAAAGGTAATGGGGATTCGTTTCCAGATCCCCCCCATGTTGCGCATGTCCAGTTCCCCGCTCATGGCGTGCATCACGCTCCCCGCCCCCAGAAAGAGGAGCCCCTTGAAGAAGGCGTGGGTCATGAGATGGAAGATACCCGCGCTGAACGCCCCTACGCCGACGGCAAGGAACATATAACCGAGCTGGCTGATGGTGGAATAGGCAAGCACCCGTTTAATGTCGAACTGCAAAAGCCCCATGCTGGCGGCAAAGATGGCCGTGGCCGCGCCGACGATGGCCACGGTGGCCATGGTGATGGGGGCCATGGTGTAAAGGACATGGCAACGGGCAATCATGTAGACGCCGGAGGTGACCATGGTAGCCGCGTGGATCAGGGAGCTGACCGGCGTCGGACCCTCCATCGCGTCGGGGAGCCACACGTAGAGGGGGATCTGCGCGGACTTGCCCGCGGCCCCCAGAAAGAGCATGAGCGTAATGATCGTCACCGTCGTCGTATCCAGCGTGGAAGCCTTGGCAAAGACCCCGGTAAACTCCACCGTCCCCAGGTGGGCAAAGATGAGGAAGATCCCCACGAGGAAGCCGAAGTCCCCTATCCGATTGACCACAAAGGCCTTCTTGCCGGCATTGGCCGGCGCGTCGCGGTCGAACCAGAAGCCGATCAAGAGGTACGAACAGAGCCCCACCCCCTCCCAGCCGACGAACATGAGAAGGAAGTTGTTGGCGAGCACGAGGGTGAGCATCATGAAGACGAAGAGGTTGAGAAACGCGAAGTAGCGCGTGAACCCGGGGTCATCGTGCATGTACCCCACGGAATAGATGTGGATGAAAAAACTCACCCCGCTCACCACGAGGGCCATGATGATAGAGAGGGGATCGACCTTGTACCCGACGACTGCTCTGAAATCACCCGACACGATCCAGTCGAAGAGGACTCGGTCGGGCACTGCGGCCCTGGCCTCGGGGGCAAGCTGCAAGAGACTAAAAAAGACAAGCACGGAAAAGACAAAGGAGAGCCCCAGCGCCGAACACGCGGTCCACGCCACGACCCGCTTGTCGAAGTTCATCCACCGGCCGAAGAGGCCGTTCACGAGGAACCCGGCAGCGGGAAAGAGCGGTATCAGCCATACCCAGTCGATCATTGCGTCGCTGCTCCCCTCACCCCTTCAAGAGATTGATCTCGTCCGCCTTGATGGTCTTGCGATTGCGGAAGAGAAGGACAAAGATGGCCAAGCCGACGGCCGCCTCGGCCGCCGCCACCGTCATCACGAAAAAGACCATGAGCACGCCGTCGAGTGAATTAAGATAGTGGGCGGCGGTAATCAGCGTCAGGTTGACGGCGCTCAGCATCATCTCGATGCACATGAAGATAATAATGGCGTTTCTCCTAACCAACACCCCGATTGCCCCAATGGCGAAGACGAGCGCGCTCACGATGAGAAAGTAGAGGGAAGGAATATCGGCAGGCATCAGTATCAGCGCTCCTTTTTGCTCAGGATCACCGCCCCGATGATCCCCACGAGGAGGATGATGGAGGCGATTTCAAAGGGAAAGAGATAGGTCGTAAAGAGCATCTGTGCCACTGCCTTGACGTCACCGACCTCGGCCAGTTGCTCCGCGGTGAAGGCACCGTGCTTCCCGGGTATCTTCTGAATACCGACCCCTACAACGAGCTGCGCGCACAGCATCAGGACGAGGACCACACTGATCACCTGTGCCAAGGAGACCGCGATCTTTTTCCGCCGCTCCTCTTCTTCTACGTTGAGCAGCATAATGACGAAGACGACCAGCATCATGATGGCGCCGGCGTAGATCATCACCTGGATGACGGCGATGAACGGGAAGCGCAGCAGCAGGTAGAGGATGGCGACGCTGACGAAGTTGAGCACCAGGAACATGGCCGCGCTGATCGGGTTGCTCCGGGTGATCACCATCACCGCGGCAAACAGAGCAGTCATCGAGGTCATGATGAAGGCGATCCAGTAAAACACCTGCTCGACCATCACGGTGCTCCCCCCGGCCTGTTGGCAAGCAAGCGCTCCTTGTCTAAGACAAGGTCTTGACGCCGATGGGCAACAAACTCATACCCCCTGCCGAGCTTGATGGCATCGACAGGGCAGGCCTCGGCGCACAACCCGCAGTAGATGCACCTGACGCTGTTGATCTCATAGGTCTCCGGGTAGCGCTCACCGTTCTCGAGCTCGACGGCGACCAAGCGGATGCACTGCGACGGGCAGACGGCGACACAAAGACCGCACGCCACGCAGCGGGTATCACCCTTTTCGTTACAATCGAAGTAGTGGACGCCACGCCAGCGGGGAGCGACCTCGCGTTTGTGCTCGGGGTAGCGGATGGTAACCGGTCGGGTGAAGAACGTGGCCAGCGTCAGCCTGAGCCCCTTGGCCAGGGCATAGGCCCGTGCGATGACCATCCCGATCCCTTTGATAAACGACCACATCCCCGTCATCACCCTCATCACATCCCCTTCCACACCATTAACTTTCTCAGCACGTATACTGAACTCTTTATATCCCCCTTTGTCAAAGGGGGGAGTAATCTATTATATGCACCTCGTCGTCCCATCGTCTTCACTGCCCTCGCACCACCATAATCAAACCAGTGACAAATATATTCGCCAAAGTCAGGGGAAGGAGGAACTTCCACCCGAACCGCATGATCTGATCATACCTCAATCGCGGGAAGGTCCCCCGCTGCCAGATAAATACATACACGAGCACGCCGGTCTTGGCAACAAACCAGATCCACGACAGCGTCGGCGGCAGATGAAAAGGCCCGTCCCACCCGCCGAGGAAGAGGGTCGTGGCGATGGCGCAGACCGCGATCAGATGGGCGTACTCCGCCATAAAGAACAGGGCGAACTTCATACTGCTGTATTCGATGTTAAAGCCGCAGGCGAGCTCCGCCTCGGCCTCGGGCATGTCAAAGGGTGTCCGGTTGATCTCCGCGAGGGCGCAGATGAGATAAAAGATAAACGGAAAAAATTGAAAATGATAGAAGGCGTTCCAGTGCCCCCCGGCCTGCTGTTGCACGATCTCGACCAGGTTGAGGGTGCCGGATATCATCAAGACCCCCATCACGGACAGGGCCAGGGCAATCTCGTAGCTGATCATCTGCGCCGCCGCCCGCAAGGCGCCCATGAGGCCGTATTTGTTGTAACCCGACCACCCACCGAGGACAACGCCGTACTCCCCGAGGGAGGCGACGGCAAATACGTACAGCAGCCCGATGTCGAGGTCGGCGATGACCAGGGAGATCTTTCTCCCGAAAAACTCGATCACTGCGCCGAAGGGGATCACGGCAAAGAGGGAGATGGCCGCCGTGATGCTGATCATGGGGGCGGCGACAAAGAGGGCCTTATGCGCCTTTGCCGGCACCAGGTCTTCTTTAAAAAAGGCCTTGATCCCGTCGGCAATCGGCTGGAACAGGCCGAAGGGCCCCACGCGGGTGGGGCCGTACCGCACCTGGATGCGCCCGAGGATCTTGCGCTCGGCCAGGGTGAGGTAGGCCACGGCGCCCATGAGGACGCCAAAGACCACCACTACCTTGACGATACTCTCTATCAGGAAGTAGACCAATTCCATCCCTGTTCCTTATACCTTCTCGACCCTGGCCGGGATCCCCGCGTAGGCCGGGTCCATAGTTTGAGGATTGAACTCAGGCCCCAACAACTGTGAGGCAGCCGTGTCATAAAACGAGAGCACATAGATCAGGGCGTCCCTCCTGATCTCCGGCGAGGTCTTGATCAGCGCCACCGTCTCCCCCCAGGGGGTGATAAGCCGCGCACGGCCGTTTGCAACGAGGCCGATAGTCTGAGCCTCCTCGGCGTTGATGGCCAGATACGATTGGGAGCAATGGGCCAGCCCCTTGGCCCGCTGCTGCTGCGCGCTGCCGATCAAGTGGTTTTCGAATATACCTTCCAGCGAAAGGGCAAAAGGATATTCTTTGTCATGCTCCCCGCGTCCCGCGCTGAAGGCGGTGAAGGCCGCCTTGTCCAAGGGCACTTCTCGACCATCACCCCGCCACTGGGGTGTCGTCGGCTCAAAAGACATGCCGGTATACAGGGGATTGTGCTGGGTGATCTCCGCAAAGACCGCTGCCGGGGACGTGAGCGGAAACTCTTTGTCCATGAAGGAGGCGATATCGGCCCAGACCTCCCCGCTCCACCTCAGATCCGCCGGCGGCTGTAAGGCTCGGCGCAGGCGCTGAACCCGCCCCTCGCAGTTGGTAAAGGTGCCATCCGATTCCGCAAAGGACAACGACGGAAGGAAGACATGCGCTCGTTCGGCTGTCTCCGAAAGGAACATATCCTGCAGCACCAGTAACTCCAGGGACGCAAGTCCTTTCTCCACCAGCCTTCGCGGCAGGGTAATGAGGGGATCTTCCCCCACGATGAACAAGGCCTTGAGCCTTCCTGTAGCCGCCGCCTGCATCATCTCCACAACGGAAAGCCCCTTTGTATCTGCGGGTTGATATCCGGGGAGAACGAGCGGAGAGGCCCCCATCTCGATGGTACCGACCATATTGCTCTGCGGCCCTACCCAGTGAAACCCTCCCGAGCCGCTACCGGTCAGGGCCCCGCAGAGCAGGGCCAGGTTGGCCAGGGCGGTGATCTGATCCACGCCGGCGTGCACCTGCCCGAGGGGTGGGGAGCAGACAAAGGCCGGCCTCTTCGCCTGTGCCAGCAATTTCGCAGCTTCCGTAAGGAGGTCCGGCGCGCAGCCGATCTCTTTGGCTGTCCTCTCCAAGGTGAACTCCCTGGTTGTCTCCTTGAGTTCGGGAAATCCCTTAATCTTTTGTGCTGCCGCCAATGCCTCGTGATGGTGCTCCAGGAGGAGGTGGATCATGCCGAGGGCCCAGCGCGGCTCATCGCCCGGCAGCAGGGGAAACCAACAATCCGCCTCTTTGGCCAGCCTCCCGCGCCAAGGGTGGAGCACGATGAGGCGCGCCCCGGTTCGCCAGAGGGCCTCCCGGACCCGGTTGGCGGCGATGATATTGTTGTTCGCGTCCAGGTCTCCACCGGCCACGACGATACAATCGCTCTGGACGAGAGCGTCAAGCGTAGGGGGGAGATAATCCCTCCCGACGACAGCCCTAAGGGCCTGACGGTACGGATCGAGACAGAGCCGACCGGTGCTATCAATGCTGTGCGTACCCACCACCTCACGCATGAAGCGCTGAAAGAGGAAGACCTCCTCATTGGTTGAGCGCGGGGAGATTAACCCGCCAATTGCGTCGGGACCGCTCTCCAGGATAACCTTGTTGATCATGGCGGCGACGTGGGCAAGGGCCTCCGACCACGGGACCCGCTTCCAGCTGCCGGCGCCCTTAATCATCGGCGCCGTTACCCGGTGGGGGTGGTGAATGAAGTCGTAGCCGAAGATCCCCCGCCGGCACAGGCTCCCCTGGTTGGCGCCACTATGAGCCGGCGCCTGCACGCGGACGATCGTATTTTCAAAGCAGGTAAGCTCCATCTGGCACCCCAGGGAGCAATAGAAACAGGTGGTCGTGACCTGCTGAGATTGCCAGGGTCGGGCCTTGACCCGGCTCACGTGCTCGGTCAAGGCGCCCACCGGACACACCTGCAGGCACTCCCCGCAGGAGATACAGGCATCACGGTCGGTAATCCCCACTTCGGTCTCGATCCCCGTGCCGATAAGATCAATCGCGTGGGTCCTCACGATCTCATGGTCGGCCCTGATGCAGCGCAGGCACATGACGCAGCGATCCGGCCATTGTCTGATCAAGGGAGTGGCAAACTCGCGCTGCCCCTGTGATTTTTTCACGGCGTGGTAGGGCTGTGCGTCGATGCCGAACGCGACAACCAGATCCTGCAGCTCGCACGCCCCCCCGGCGTCGCACTGGGGACAGTCCAGGGGGTGGTAGGTGAGAATGAGCTGGAGGGCGGCGCGGCGCATATTGTTTAATCTCTCCGTTTGGGTGCGGACGACGATCCCCTCCTGCGCCGGGGTGGTGCAGGCGGTCATGGGTCGCTCCGCGCCTTCGATCTCCACGACGCAGAGGCGGCACGAGCCGATGGGGAGGAGCCGGGGGTGGTAGCAGAGGGTAGGGATGGCAATCCCGTTCGCGCGCGCCGCCTCGAGGATCGTCTGGCCGGCGTGCGCCTGGATTGCCTTCCCATCGATCGTGAGGTTGATAATCGCGCCCCCATCAGTCATATATTTAATGTGTGCGCCTCCATCAGCCGTATATTTAATGTGCGCATCTGACATCTTATTTACCTATTGCCACGAGTCCGATCCGGTAACACCGGAGACAGCGGCGTGCCTCGCGCATGGCGGCGTCAACGGGGAATCCCTTTTCCGCTTCCTCAAAGGTTTTCTTCCGCGTCTCCGGCGGCAGCATTTCCAGCTGCTCTCGCTTATTGCCGGAGATGATCCCGATACGCTCCTCGCGATCGTAGACGCCGATCGCGGCCATCAGCCGCTCCAGTCGCTCGTCGTCCCCCATCTCCACGGATTTTCCCTGCAGTGCGCAATCAATCATCTCCGCGGCGAGACGGGCGTTGCCTGCGGCACGCACGAGGACGTCGGGCCCGGTCACGCTGTCGCCGGCGGAGAAGATTGCTGCGTGCGAGGTCGCAAAGGTCTCCTCGTCCGCAGCCACGGTAGACCGCTTCGTGACGGTGATGCCGTCTTGCTCGGTGACAAAAGAGAGGTCGACCTGCTGGCCGATGGCCGGGATCACGATATCGGTCGGGACGACGAACTCCGACCCCTTGACCGGGATCGGCCGGCGTCTCCCCGATTGATCGGGCTCGCCGAGCTCCATCCTGATGCACTCGACACCCTGCACGCGCCCCCCCTCCGCGATGATCCGCGTGGGGGCGCAGAGGTATTCGAACCGCACCTCTTCCTCTTCAGCGTCGTGGATCTCCACCGCATCGGCAGGCATCTCGGCGCGCGTGCGGCGGTAGAGGAGGCTCACGTCTTGCTTCCCGATCCTCAAAGAAGAGCGCACGCAGTCGATGGCCACGTTGCCGCCGCCGACCACGACCACGCGTTTCCCCGCGGGATAGGGGTCTGCCCCCTTGTTGATGCTGTAGAGGTACTGTACGCCGGGGATAAAGCCGCTATACCCTGCTGTCTCCCCCTCCACCTGCATGGGCATCGAACCTTGGGCCCCTACGCCGATGAAGATGGCGTCGTACTCTGTGCTCAAGGTGCTCAAGGAAATGTCCTTGCCGATCTCTGTGTTATAGCGGATCTCGACCCCGAGCGCGGTAACACCATCCGCCTCGTGGCGTAAAATCTCCCGCGGCAGGCGATAGTCGGGGATCCCTACTGCCGCCATCCCCCCGGGCTCGTCCAGACGCTCGAAGATGGTCGCGGGATATCCCTTGAGGGCCAGATAGTAGGCGCAGGAGAGACCGGCCGGCCCTGCGCCGATGATCGCGACCCGTTTGTCTGATTTTTCCCGCAAGGACGGCACCGGCGGCTTTTTTTTCTTTTCCCCTGCATAATCGGCCGCAAACCGCTTGAGGTGCCTGATGTCGAGGGGCTCGTCTACGGTCAGCCGGCGGCAGTTCGACTCGCAGGGACGCACGCAGACCCTCCCCAGGGTCCCGGGGAGGCAGGTACGCTCCCTGATGACGCGCAGAGATTCGTCAAAGGCGCCCTCGGCGATCCGTTCTATATACGTGGGAATGTCGAGGTGCGCCGGACAGGCGTTGACGCACGGGGCAGTCAATTTGAGCCGGTACTGCCCGCGCGGAAGCTTCGTCTTATGCTGAATAACGTTTTCAAATTCTTTGCGAAAGTGTTCCAAGGCCGCGAGCAGCGGCAGCGGCCCGGTCTGGCCGACCTGGCACTTGGAGGCGGCAACGATCGTGCTGCCGAGGCGTTGGAGCTGGGCAATATCCTGCATCCGCCCCTTGCCCTGGGTGATCCTTTCGAGTGTCTCGACAAGCACCTTGGTCCCTATCCGGCAGGGGAAACACTTACCGCAGGAAACCCCCTGGATCGCCTTCAGGTAGGCGCGGCACAGGTCAACCACGCTGACCTTTTTATCGCGGATGGCAAGACCTCCCCACCCCATAAAGGCGGCAAGCGGCTGCCCGGGCTTAAACTCCGCGGGGAGCTTGAGACGCTTTGGCCGACCGGCCTTCTGCCCGGTCTTTCTCCGGTTATCGACGAGCTCCCCGTTCCAGTAGCTGAAGACGATGTCGGACATATTTACCTATCTATCTCTCCTAAGACGATATCGATGCTCCCGATAACGGCCACCACGTCGGCGACCAGGTGCCCCTTGATCATGGACGGCAGGGCCGCCGCGTTCACGAAGCTCGGGGTGTGGATGCGGTAGCGGTACGGCCGGTTTGTGCCGTCGCTTACGAGATACCACCCGAGTTCGCCCTTCGGGTTTTCGACGCTGCTGTAGACCTCGCCGCGAGGGGGCGTCAGCCCCTCGGCAAAGTGCTTGAAGTGGCGGATCAGGGCGTGGATCTCGGTGCCGGCCTCTTGCTTTGTAGGCGGCGTCACCCGCGGATCGCGTGTTCTGACCTCGCCTTTTTGGAGCTTGCGCACGGCCTGGCGGATGATCCGGGCCGACTGCCGCATCTCCTCCAGCCGCACGAGGTACCGGTCGTAGACGTCCCCCTGCTCGCCTGTCGGGATCGCAAAGGTAAACTCATCGTAGCTCGAGTACGGAAAGGCCTTGCGGATGTCCCACTCGATTCCCGAGCCCCTGATCACCGGGCCGGCCAATCCCCAGTTGATCGCCTCTTTACGGGTGATGACGCCCACGTCCTTGGTCCGCTTGAGCCAGATGATGTTCTTGGAGAGCAACGTCTCGTACTCCGCCAGGTGTCCGGCAAAGGCGTCGAGAAAGCCGGCGATCCGCGCCTGGATGCCCTCGGGAAGATCGGCAGCCACCCCGCCGATGCGCAGGAAACTCGGCGTCAACCGCGCGCCGGTGACCTGCTCGAGGATATCGAGGACCTCCTCCCGCTCGCGGAAGCAATAGAAGAGGACCGTCATGGCGCCCAGGTCCAGGGCGTGGGTGCCGAGCCACAGCAAATGGGCGGCGATGCGCTGCAGCTCCGCAAGCATTACCCGGATATACTGGGCCCGCTTCGGGACTTGAATATCCATCAGTTTTTCCACGGCCAGACAGTACGCGAGGTTGTTGCAGATGCCGGCGGTGTAATCGAGGCGGTCGGTGAGGGTGATTCCCTGGGTATACGTCAATTGCTCTGCCAGCTTCTCCACGCCGCGGTGCAGGTGCCCCAGGTAGGGGACAGCTTCGCGGATCACCTCGCCGTCGAGCTTTAAGACCAGACGCAGGACGCCGTGCGTGGCCGGATGCTGGGGCCCCATGTTGAGCGTCATCTCGCGCTCTGCCCCACCCCCTTCCGACACGGGGTCCGACAGGGAAGCCGGCATCTGGGAATAGGCGTCCGTTGGCACTGCCGGCACCTCATAGCGATCGAAATCCGCGCCCCTGACGGGAAAGTCCTTGCGCAGGGGGTGCCCTTCGTAGCCGTCCCAGGTGAGGATGCGTCTGAGATCGTTATGCCCGGTGAAGGTGAGGCCGAACATGTCGTAGACCTCGCGCTCAAACCAGCCTGCCCCCTTCCAGACCGACGCCACCGACGCAATCGGCTCTGTCGCAGCCACCGCGGTCTTGAGCCTGAATCGCTTATTGCGTTTCATGGAATAGAGGTGATAGACGACCTCGAAGCGTTTCTCTCGTGGGGGATAATCAACGCCGCAGATATCGGTGAGAAAGTCAAATGCGAGGGCGGGGTCGCTCGCGAGGAATCGGCACACGGGGAGGATCGCCTCCGGTTTGATTACCACGGTCTCCTCCCCGCGGAAGGAGATGGTATCGAGGACGGCATCGGGGAACTCGGCCTGCAACTTCCTGAGGGCGACGTCCTTCTGCATCCGATCCCGCTCCTACCGGCTCTCCTCGGCCCTGAGAAGGCGAGGCTCATCCTTGCGGTCCAAGAGGCTCTCGTGCTGGATCTGCTCCTGCAGCTTCATCAAGGCCGTCAGCAGGGCCTCGGGACGCGGGGGGCAGCCGGGCACGTAGACGTCCACCGGCACGATCCGATCGACCCCCTGCACGACGTTATAGGTCTGAAAGATGCCGCCGGAGCAGGCGCAGGCGCCGTAGGCGATCACCCACTTGGGCTCGGGCATCTGGTCGTAGATCCGTTTGACCATGGGGGCCATCTTCTTGGTGACGGTGCCGGCGACGATCATGAGGTCCGCCTGCCGGGGG
>Ga0154798_1085_pt4 | contig 25699 bp, 26 predicted proteins | sample Rifle2008BG16ft_FD_105806 | JGI IMG/M metagenome (GOLD analysis project Ga0154798, IMG submission 105806) | Deltaproteobacteria bacterium RBG_16_54_18 | reverse complement strand
ACGCATGGGGCAAAGTATGAGAGTCATGCGTAAGGTCCATGCCGTATCCGGCACTCACCAGACGAAGGGGCAAGGAAAGATATACCTCCACCCCAAAAAATATGGTGACCGTACAAGGAAAACGGTAGTGAGGCTGGCGGGTGATGCGGCGCTTGAGTCACACGTCCATGTCCTGACGGACCAATTCCCACACTTCCGCCAACAGGCAGCGCAACACCTGGGAAGGCTGAGAGATAAGCGGGCTGCAGTAGCACTCATCGAGGCGCTGCTCAACTGCTCAACGATGAATCCTTTTACGTTCGCAGTAGCGCGGCCTTATGCCCTGAAAATTAGGAGATGTGAGAGCAGCTCAGCCCCTTATTCAGGCACTTCATGACGAATCCGAGCACGTCCGACAGGGGGCAATAGAGGCATTGGTGATACTTGGGTATCGCAGTATTACCGAACCGTTGGCCAAAACGGTGCTGGATGATGACTCACTCGTTGCCCGAGAACGGGCAACCGAGGTTGTCGAGGCCCTCACGGATGCGCTTCAAGCATTACGGCGGCATACCGAGTGAACCACCCCGCAGCAGAGCTGCGGGGCATCTATTTCTTTAAAAACCTCTCCTCCCCCTTGTCGAAGATCACGCCATCCTTATGGCGGGGACGGGGGAGGATTCATCCCCCCAACAAAGCTGGGGGGTATTCTGGCATGTTTTTATAAAAAGTAGCGCCATAAACAATACGTGAGGCATATCAAGCCTCGCCGATTGCCTCTCACCCTTATTTTAAAAACAACTCCCACACACCGCCCGAGCCCCGAGATACTGCCATCACCAGGCGTCATGTCGCTTTTTTTAAGATGTCCCCTGAGGGTAACGTGATGAACCAGTTTCTCTATATTATCCATTAAGAATAGTATATAGTACGGAAAACTATATGAAATACCCGTCCGAGAAAAGCTATGTCGTTGCCGTTTGCCTGTCGGCGGTATGAGGCTTCATAGCCATGTAACATTTTTATTTAAAGAGACCTCTTCAGGGATTTATAGATATGGCGCTGACTACCGGATGGATTTACTGTTTTGTCGTCGGCGAGATCTTGGCAGGGGCCTTATTGCTAGCTGCAGATATGGCTCATGCTCTTACCGTGACGATATTATTATTAACGGGTTGCTATAGGGATGGTGCCCAGAATATGTTTGCTGTCCCGGGCAACAGCTTAACAAATATTAATTGATCAAAGGAGGAAAACAGTATGGCAAAGAGCAAAAAAGATTTTGTTCCAACAATCTTGTTATGCTTTTTTCTTGGCTCGTTCGGGGTTCACAGGTTCTATGTTGGAAAAATCGGGACGGGTATCGTAATGCTGCTTACCTTAGGTGGTTTGGGTGTTTGGACGCTCATTGATTTTATTATCATCGTGTGCAGTAGATTTAAGGATAAACAGGGTAATTATATACAACCGTAGGGGATGAAGCCGAAGCAAAAAGGAGGAGGGCTGGTCTCGCGTGAAGAAGTTATGGAAGGCCGGCATCCCCTCGTGGTATCTTGAGGGGCTTTTGTAAAAGAGGTCGGTGCCTCGCGTTACACCCAGTATGAAACCAATCTTTAAAAGGGCAGACGGAGATGGCGAATAGGGATGAATGGGGGAAAGATCCCTCAGTACAGGTCATGCGAAAGGTCTTTCAGGCCATGGAGCATGCCCACCAAGCGCTCCTCAAACGCCTTGACATTGCACCCGATGACCAGCGCCTCAGAACATGGCGGGAGCAGACGCTTGCCCTCTTCGAGCGCTGCTGGGGTGTTGCCGATCAATTGGACGTCACCATGGATGAACAGACCACCGCAACAATCTATTGTACGTTGTTTGCGAAGATTGTGGAGGCCGCGGGGATCGTAATCACGGCGGACATTGTCCCTCCAGAGGGAAACGTCGCCAGACTCATGCAGGCAGTCTTCCCATGATCCGTCTGCGCCTCTTTGGCCGCTGCCGCATCTACCACGACCCGGTAAGCCCGGTTTTACGGGCGCCAGCCGAGATCGGATGGGCGGCCTGGTTTCGCACCATTGACCTGGTGACCCCAAAGCGACTCAAGGGGCGAGAGCTCCTTATGCGCACCAAGGGCTGGTGGACCGTTGACCCTGCCGATATCTTCCCCGTGGTCGAAAAACACGGAAGGCTTGTGGTGGGGAAACAGGGGGAGCTGATGATCGAGTTTGTCGATCAAAAGGCCGCGGATGCCCTTACCGTATCACTCGCCGAGCGATTCGGCGATCAGGTGCTCCTCGCGCCATAAGATAGCAGAGGGAATGACAATGTGGCCGGGTGTGCAAGAATACACCGCATGAGTTTTCCTATTCGCCGCCTCCGTGGAATCGTATCATCATCATGGTGATATCATCAGACTGCGGTACTTCGCGGGCGAAAGAAGCAATTCCCTTCATGATTCCTGCGATCGTTTCCTGGGCAGATTTTCTGTGGAGCTTGATCAGTTGTTTTTTGAGCCTATCATCAGAAAAAAGCTCCCCTTGCTCGTTCATCGCCTCTGTAACGCCGTCTGTATAGACAAAGATGGCATCGCGGGGCTTTAAGATAACCGTTTCCGTCTGATATATACTCTCCTCCATTGCACCTACAACAAGACCGTGAGAGACCGGAAGCGGCTCCACGGCAAAGGAAAGATTATCCCCGCTGCGAATCATCAAAGGAGGATTATGCCCTCCGTTCGCATAGAGTATTTCACCTGTCGTGGTGTTAAGGATACCGATAAAGATGGTCACGAACATGCATGCCTCATTGCCCTGGTTCAAGTCCTTATTTACCTTCGTCAAGATCATCCCAGGATCGGCGTCTTGTGAGGTTTTCGCCTTCATCAGTGTTTTGGTAACCGCCATAAAAAGTGCAGCAGGAACGCCCTTGCCTGAAACATCACCGATGACAAAGCACAAGTGGTTGTCATCGATGAAGAAGAAGTCATAAAAGTCTCCCCCTACCTCTCGTGCCGGTTCGATAGCAGCATAGATGTCGAACTCCGTCCTGCCGGGAAAAGGCGGGAATACCTTGGGAAGGATACTCATCTGGATGTCGCGTGCGATCTTCAGTTCACTCTCTATCCTTTCTTTCGAGGCCGTGGTCTCGGTCAGCGCGCGGATGTATTCTTTGAGTGACTCCTTCATGTACCGGAAGGCCTCCGTGAGTTTTCCCACCTCATCTTCGAATCTCACCGGCGGCAGTTCAACGTCCAAATTTCCAATGGCGATGGTTTTCGTTGCCTGCACCATCGCCCTGAGGGGAGTCGTAATTGAATGGGCGATGAAGACAATCGCTACGGAAAGGAGCAAGAGGCCGGCTATCCCGAGAGCGATGACGATTCCGTTCAGCCTTGTGATATCTGCGACAAGCTCATCCCGGGGGAAGAGGACCGCAAGGGACCAATTGTTGGACGGGATCGGTGCGTAGTACATCCAGCACGGTTTTTCGGAATCGATGCTCCTGAACGGGACAAAGCCGGACTCGCCCCTGATCATTTTCCTGCCGATATCCCGCAGTTGAGGATCATCGCGTGCTTCGGCGACGCCGAAGATAGTTTCATTCATGATCAATTCTTTGGAAGGATGGGTGACGATGATCCCGTTCTTGGAGATCAAGAAGGCATATCCCGTCTGGAGCACCTTGGTAGAGGAAACGACCTCTTGGAGCCATGCCAGGTTGATATCGGCGGTCACGATCCCCCTGCATTGCTTTTTCCCTCCGCTCTGTTTGTAAAAGGGTACGGAGTAGGTGGCCATAAGGGTGTACCCTCCCCCCTCATCGTAGTAGGGCTCGCTCCAAGCGGGCATATTGAGTTCTTTCGGGATCTGATACCAATCCCAGGCATTATACCGGTACGATCCCTTGCCTAGGTCAGTAAATTCTATACTGCCGTCACTTTTAAAAAAATAGGGGGCAAAGTGAAGCAATTTCTTATCAAAGCCGTACGGCTCAAAGGCAACGGCAGCGCCGTAGATCTCAGGGTTGTTTTGTACCAGAGAGCGAAGTAAACGCATCAGCTCATTATTGTCGCATGAGCTATTCTCAAGATAGTATGCCAGATTCTCCGGGACCTTTTGAACAGCGCGAAGAACGGCTTCGATCTGGTTCGCCTTTGACAACGCAAGATTGCGGGCGTTGTCCTCGACATTCTTTTCTATTATTATCCGGGAGAAGTAATAGTTGAAGCCGAAGATGAGCAAAAAGATGAGCCCGCCGCTGAGCGTATAGAAGAAGATCAACTTAAAGGCAATGCCCTTAGTTCTCAGCACGGTTATCACACCTGACGCAGAAGGAGTTGTAAGCCGGTATTATTCTAATGAGGCCGCTTGCAAAAAGCTCGCGACCGACCCCTTCATAATCCGATGGCTGAAGGTTCCCGAGTGTGGATACTTCGTCCACCGGTAAAATGAGGTCTTTCATACGCGCGAGCATCCATCTCTGGTGCACCCTGTTCGCAGGGCCTTTTGCACGGGATATGTAGTTGAGCACGATATCCAGCGCCTCCTCGGGATGGGCAAAGGCATAGAGCCACCCTTCCAGCGAGGCCCTCACAAAAGCGCACGAGAGGGCAGGGTCTTTTCTATACGTATCTTCAAGGACATAGATGCCGTCTTCAGGAAAGTTTAGACCGTAGTCGTAAAAGAAAAAGGTGGTGAGCTCATCCTCATTGAGTCCTGAGTTTATGATCGTGTGATATTCGTTGTACCACATAGCAGAGGCGACATCCACACCACCCCTGAGGAAAAGGTTGACGGAAAAGGATTGAGGAATAACGTTAATGTGCAGGTTATATTTTTTAAAGAAAGCCCTTGGTTGAATCTGAAAATCTGCACCCCAGATGCCCACCTTTTTCCCGTTCATATCCTGGGGCGTTTTGATGTTGCTCGACTTTTTTGCGATGAGCATCAACGCCGAGCGCTGCATTACCTGGCCGATGTTGATCAGCTTGACCCCGTGTGAGCGCCTCTGCATTGCCGTTGAAAGCCACAGGGATACGAAGTCTGCCTTTCGTCTTTCCAAAAAATCGGTCGGGGATTGGTTGGGCCCTCCCTGGAGGATCGTCAAATCAACGCCGTATTTTTTATAGAAGCCCTTTTCGTAGGCAACATAGTATCCTGCAAATTGCGCCTGGGGGCTCCATTGAGGAATAAAGGATGCCTTTTTCAAAGCTATCTCGGCTGCCCCCGCAGGAAGGACTGCCAAAAACAGCATGAATAATAGGGACAACAGGATTCTCATCATCCTCCCCCTGCTTTCTTGAAGATGAGCTCCACGACATTCCGATCATTTTCCCGGCGGTATCTTACCTCATCCGCCATCTTCTTCATTAAGAAAACCCCCAAGCCACCGATCTTGCGTTCATCCACATCGTCAGTGATGTTAGGATCGGATAAGGCGGTTATGTCAAAAGGGATGCCTGAATCGATGATCTCAATGATGAAATTGTTATCATCCGCCTTCCCGATCACTTCGACATCGCCCGATTGTTCTGGATAGGCATAGTTGCATATATTCACCCACGCCTCTTCTGCAGCAAGCTCGATCTCACCGATCTTTTTTCGCGCAAAGCCCTGTATCTGTGCGCTGTCGCACACAGACCTCATCATTTTTTGTAGATTTTCGAGCTTGGCAGGGAGCGTGATAGTAAACACAATACTCACGGTCAGATCTCGTTAAGGGCAGTTTCTTCCGAGAGAAATATTTTAAAAATCGAGTCGAAGCCGGATATAGTGAAGATCTCCTCTACAGGACCATGTAATCCCGTAAACAGGATTTTCCCCCGTTTTTCTTTCAGTTTTTTTGAGATGGAAAGGATGCTCCTCAGCCCTGCGCTGCTGATATACTCCAGGCCGGTGAGATTTATAAGAAAGATATTTTCTCCCTTTGATATTTGACCGGATAGATCGTTTTCAAATTCAGGGGCGGTAAGGGCGTCCATTCTTCCTTTAACTAAAACGATGATTGCGCCTTTCTCTTTCCGCGTTTGAATCTCCATAATCCCTCCTCTTTAACAATCAGAAGATTTCCGGCTTCATCTCTTTTTTGTCGATTCGCCGCCAGTCCGCTTTCATCATGTCCAGGATCTTCTTCGCCCGGTCAGAGTATAGCTGAATCCCATCCCAGTTCGGCTCCCCGATGACCTTTTGCAACAGCATGCCGTCCTCATCGAACCACCGGGGCAAAATCCCACCCAGGAAATAGCCCTTTTTATTGAGGGCATCCACTATCCGGCCGCTCCAAGAGCAGGAAAGTTTAACCCAGACCTGGATAACTATTATTCCTTTTTCTCGCACCGCCTTCTCGTGCGTATCAAGGCTTTCTTCGAAGTCAGCCCCTGCCTCATCAACAACGAAACGGGCCACATTGGCAAAATCGAACACCTGGGTCTTGATGCTCGTTACAGAATCCGGCGGGGGATCTTTATCCGCGACGGCACAACGGCGCTCATCATCCAATCCGCTATAAATGAATCTGAGATTCTCTTCATACGCTGCGGGCAACCAGACCGTATGGGGCTTGGGCTTAAGCGTCTTAAAGTCCAAAAGGGAGGCAACACGTCCCGTTGCGCTCTTCTCTTTATCATACGCCGAGGCCGGCATGAGATCGACTTCAATGGCTTGAGTGATCGCGTCGAGGTTGATCGTTACCTTTTGAGAAAACAGATGATTGCAGACCGCTTCACCAAAGACAGCTTCAATGCCGAACTCGTTGCGTCCGACCTCTATGCCGTGAGCGACCAGGCTCGTAAAGATCCCTTTGCCCCCCCGGTAAGCGGGGTGCACTAATCCTGCCCCTGATTCATAGATCCGGTCATACGGGGCACTTTGGAAAATCGCATTATGGCCGACGATGTCTCCCTTAGGCGTCCGAGCCACACTGGATATGGTCCGGCCGGCGGCATTTTCTTCAATCAGGAGTTCAGGCTGAATAAATTTTTGGATGGGGTAACCGTCGCCGTAGACCGTTTTGAAGAGACTGGTTACGCCGAGGGCATCCTCGGGACGGAAGAGGTCGATCTCAAGGCTTTGGCCCGGCTCGATACCGAATGCATCCGTTCCTTGCATCATGGCGTCAATACCCTTCTCTTGCGGGTTACCAATAATGGTGTCAGGGCCACCGAGACGAAGGCGAAGACGGCGCAGAGGGAGAAAAGCTCCCTGAAATCTCCGTGGGCCAAGACCATGCCGCCGATAAAGGGCCCCAAAAAAAATCCTCCCTGAAACATCTGGACACCCAGATTGGTGTTTAAGCCCTTCACCTGAGCGGGCGATACATCGAACATCAAGCCATTGAGCACGGGCATCACCACTCCCCATCCCAGGCCCAAGAAGATGCCGAGACAATATAGCATAACGGCTCCGGAAAGATAAGCCAAGGCCAGGTAACCCAAGCCGATTGCAGCAAAGGAGCCGGCAATGATCGGCACTTTGTTCATCCTGTCAAAGAACGATCCAGCAAATACCCGTACGCCAATTTCCGTCATCGTAGACAGGGTGAAGAAAATGCCAGGTGTGGGGATAGCCGTCTTCTTTGCGTAGCCTTCGAGGAAGAAAAATACAGGGGTAAAACCGGAGTAGAGGAGAAGCATGAGCAGAAGGAGTATGACGACCCTCCTGTCTTTCAGATTCTCCGTCAGGTCACGGATAGTAAGCCGCTGCCCGATTGTGCCCGGCGACTTTCCCTGAAAGGTTTTGATTGCCAGCAAGAGCGGGAAGATCAGGAGCATGAGGAGAGCTGCCGCGTTGAGCACAGGGATGAATCCTCCTAACGTGCGTGCGAGGATTTCCAAAAAAGGGGGGAGGACCGCAAGGGGTAAAAGCGTGATCACCGTGACGAGGCCGAAGGCCTGGCCACTTTTTGAGGGAGGGATAAGGCCAACGAGCGATGCGTTCATGGCTACCCCCAGCACCACATAGGCGATTCCGTGCACCGCCCGCACCAGAAACATGCTCCAGAAGCCCTGAGCAAGGTTGTACCCCAACAGTGAGACAATAACCCCTGCGGTACTGAACATCATCCACATCCGCGCATTACCGGAGTGGAGAAAAGGACTAATCAAGGGACGAAGAATCAATCCTGTTACGGAAAAAAGGGCGATAAGAAAACCATACCACTCAGGCTTGATGGGGAGGGTTTGGAGGTAAAGGTAGAACTGGAAAAAGACAACCATATTACAGAACGCCAAAAAGGCGACACCATTGAGTGCGAGAAATTCCTTGGTAAACAATTTTTCAGGTTTAGGCATCCAGATATTCTCTTTCTTACGCTGTTCGATAACTCATAACACCTTGTCGATGGCCAGGCGCAAGGCATTTGGTTCTATGTACCGTATCCCTCCTTATAAGGAAAAGACGCGAGCAGCCTCAGCAGAATATTCCCGGCAACAGTTCTTCGATATGCAGCGGTTGCACGGATATCGTCAATGGGGGAGATCGCTTCCCGGAGCAGCGGCATGACCTTCTGCAGGGTGTCCTTCGACAAGAAATGCCCCTTGAGCGCAGCTTCTACGTTAGTGGGGCTCACTATGGTCGGCGCCACGCTACCCCAGGCAAGCCTTACGCGTTCGATAATGCCCGATTCCGACACCTTGAGGAGTGCGGACAGGCTGGCAACAGAGATGGCCAGCGCATTTCTCTGCCCCACTTTCTCAAAATGATGGATGTTAAAGTCAGGATCATTTTTCAGCCAGATGCCGGCCAGTATCTCTCCTTTGTTGAGGCGCTGCTGCCCAGGCCCCACGATGAAATCTTTTATCGCGATACGCCGCACAGCATTCTGGGACCTGATCTCCAGCACTGCATCGAGCACGTACAGTGGAGGAAGGGTATCTCCGGCCGGCGAAGCGGTGCAGATGTTGCCGCCGATTGTTCCCATATTGCGGATGGGTGGAGATCCCAAGACCTGGAGCCCCTTTGCCAATACAGGGAATGCGTATCTGATGATGGGGTTTGAAAGCAAAGAAGCATGGGATGAGCAGGCCCCGATGAAGGCGCCTTCAGGGGATTCCCGCACCCCCTTCAGCTCTTTTATCTGCCCCAGGCAGACAAGGGGAAACGGGTTCACAGGGTTTTTTCTGAGCCTGACAAGAAGGTCTGTACCTCCCGCATACATGCGTGCCTCTGGTTCTTTGCCCAGGATCCTCCACAACGAATCAAGACTATGAGGAACAAAGACGCCGCTCACGACGTTTGCCCCTTTTTCAATTTGGCAGATCCTCCTTGTACGGCATCGACAATCTTCTGGTAGCCGGTGCATCGGCATAGATTGCCACTCAGTGCCTCGCGGATATCTTGGCGGGTGGGCTCGGCGTTGCGCTGCAGGAGATCGATTGCGGCGAGGACCGCCCCGGGCGTACAGAAGCCACACTGGACTGCCCCGTGCTCGATAAAGGCCTCCTGCACCGGATGCAGTTTTTTTGCCGATGAAACTCCCTCGATAGTTGTCACGTGGCATCCTTCGAGCTGGGCAGCAAGCATGAGGCAGGAGAGCCGGCTCTCCCCGTTGACCAGGATGGTACAGGCGCCGCATTCTCCTGTACCGCATCCCTCTTTGGTTCCGGTAAGGCTCAAGTCCTCTCGCAAGAGATCGAGGACCCTTCGATCAGGCGGAACATCTACACGGATCTTCTTTCCGTTCAGCGTGAAGGAGATCTTCAAGCCTTGACCTCCTTGCCGCCTCTTTTTGCCTCCAAAGCCGTCAAAACCCGCCCTGCTGCCAGTGGTGCATGGAAGATACGCACGCCGCACGCATCCGCTACTGCATTAGCTATCGCGGGAAGAGGGCCATCGATGGCGATTTCTCCAGCCCCCTTCAACCCAAAAGGCCCTGTCTCTTCCTGCTTCTCAATGGCGATGGATTCCATCTCCGGGATGTCCATGGCAGTGGGGATGACGTAGGTGCTAAGATTAGGGGTTTGTATCTTACCTCGTGCTACAACGAGATCTTCACACAGGGCATAGCCAATGCCCTGCGCTATCCCCCCCTGGATCTGCTGCTCGAAGACTTGCGGGTTGATGATCCGCCCGCAATCACTGATTGCAAGATATCTCTGTGCTTCCACTTTACCAGTCAACTCATCTACTTCGACATAGGCGAGATGGACGCCGTAGGAAAATATACGGTGTGGAATTCCATGGAGCCTCAGGTTTTCATCCTCTGTCGGTCTCTCCTGCGTAACCGGTGCTCGAAATTCAAAAACAGAGATCCTTTCGGACTCATCGAGCATGCGCACAATCTGGGATAGCGGGATTTCCTTACCCGTCGGCGGATGGAAGACAGAGCCAGGGCGCAGAACCATCGTTAATCCATCATTTGGATCTGAGGCGCACGTCTCGGCTGATCGTTGCAGAATGCGCTTCTTCAGGGCTTCCGCAGCGCCAATGAGGGCATTGCCAAAGGTGTAGGTCGTTCGGCTGGCCGATGCGGAGCCGGACGGGAGGGTCTTCTCGGTATCCGGCAGGACCAATTCCAGGTGGTCCATATCCTGGTTAAGGATGTCTCCCGCAATCTGGAGATAGGTGCTCGCATTCCCCTGCCCCATATCAACGACACCGCAGAAAATACGGAACGCTCCTTTTTTCGTGAGCTCTATTTTGGCGTTTGCATAGTCAGGGACTATGGGGCCGTAGCCCATCCCGTGCATCACACACGCAATACCAACTCCTCGTTTTTTGGAGGATCCTGCTGACGCTTTCCACCGCTCCTTTTCTTTCCATAATGCGTGCTCGGCCACCGCGTCCAGACATTCCGCTAAACCCGTTGAGCTTATCAGGGTCACGCCGAGGGGGGTTTTATCTCCTCTGTGTACTGCGTTGCGACGCCGCATCTCAAGGGGAGATAAATCCAGCTTGGCCGCAAGCATATCCATTGTCTGCTCCATGGCTGCGGCGACTTGGGGCACGCCAAACCCTCGAAAGGCCCCGGCAACGGGATTGTTCGTGTAGACACTCCAGCCTCTGATGCTGGCATGGGGGATGCGGTAAGGGCCTCCGGCATGTTCAAGACCCAATGCCAGAATCGCACCGCCGAGATGATCGTAGGGCCCGGTATCATAATAAACTTCGGCACTCAGGGCATACAGGGTTCCGTCGGCCTTTGCTCCGAGGCGGTAGTGGAGGCTGCCGGGGTGACGCTTCACACCGGCTATAAAACTTTCTTCCCTGTCCCACACCATCCTCACCGGACGTCCCTGACAATGAAGCGCAGCCAAGGCCAGCAGACTCTGAACGGTGATGCCGTCCTTCCCTCCAAAAGCCCCGCCGCAATAGGGAGCCCTGATTCGAATACTCTCCCTCTCTATTCCCAGCGCCTCTGCCACCTCGGCCAGATCCCGGAACGGGGTTTGCGTGGAGGCGGTTATCTCCAAATGTCCATCCTCTGTAAGCAGGGCCCATCCTCCTTCTGTTTCAAGGTAGGCATGCTCCTGGTAGGGAACCGTGAAATAGCCCTCTACCACCACATCGCATTCTTCCAAAGCGGCTTCTCCCCTCCCCGTTTTCAGATCTCCCTTGAGGAGTACATTGCCTCCTGGATGCTCTTCGTGAATGAGGGGAGCGCCTTGCTCCAGGGCTTTTCCTATGGAAAAAATTCCCGGCAGAGGTTCGTAGTCTATCGCGATGAGATCGAGCGCTTCCTTCAACACCGCCTGATCTTCAGCGAGGACCAGGGCGACGGCATCTCCGCAATGTCTGACCTTATCATCCGCAAGAACCGGCTGATCTCTCCTGATCACACCCTGTCTATTGGACCCGTGAATGTCGCGATACGTGAGCACGGATATGACGCCGGTAAGGTTTTTGGTTTTCTCAATGATAATGTTCTTGATCCGGGCATGAGGAATGCCCGCGCGCTTTACCCCGGCCCAAACAAGATTTTGTCCATAATAATCGGAAGCGTACTTTTCCGCTCCCCTGACTTTGCTCCGGGCGTCTATCCGGTGAATGGCCTTACCGACCTTAAGGATGTTTTTCTGAACCGTCATCGTTCTCAACTACCTGAGATAGTAAGGAATCCTTCCCGTTATGTATAAGGCAGGCAAGAAAAGATTTCAGAGAGCCTTTTCAAGCAGTTACCTTGATAAGCCATCTACGCAAGAATATCGCGTAAGGCCTTTACAAAGGCCTCCATGGCCTCGTGGGTACCGATGCTGACCCGAATCCAGTTAGGGTAACGGAAGCCCGTCATGCTGCGGATCATGACCCCCTGCGCCATCAGCTTCCGGTATGCCAGGGTATCACTTATCGGAATCCTGATCATCACATAGCATCCTTCACCGGCCTGCGTTTCAAGCCCTATGCGTTGAAGCTCCCGCAAGAGGAAGGCCTTTTCAGCACTCACCAGAATTCTGGTTCGCTGCATATGATCGCCATCATTCAGGGCCGCCAGTGCCGCTTCTTGAGCCACTTCATTGACTGAATAGACAACACAGGTACGACGGATGACATTGACAACTTCCGGACTGCCGACCAGGTAACCAATCCGCAATCCGGCCAGGCCGTACATCTTAGAAAAGGTACGGAAAACAACAAGGTTGGAATACTCACCGAGCAGTTTGATCCCGTTCGGATAATCCTCTTTTTCAACGAATTCGAAGTAAGCCTCATCCACCACGACGATTTGGCGGCCTGATACAGAATCGAGAAAGCGTCGCAGCGTCGTCTCATCCCAATAGGTGCCTGTCGGATTATTCGGATTACAGAGGAACAGTATCTTCGTTCGCTCATCGATGCGCTCAAGCATACCCTGATCATCAAAGCAAAAATTTTTGAGTGGAACCAGACGGACTTCAAAACCTGAAAATTCTGCCACCCATTCATAGACGGCAAAGGTCTTATCAGCCGTGATAATATTATCACCTTCCTGGCAGAAGGCCTTGATGACAAAGGCAATGACTTCATTGGCACCATTACCCACCAGATACTGATCTGGATCGAGGCCTTGCCTTGTGGCCAGTTTTTGCCGCAAATAATAGGAGTCGCCGCTGGGATAAATCGCTGCTTTAGGCGGTTTAAAACGACGTATGATCTCTCGGGCTTCGGGGGGAGGTCCCAGGGGATTCTCATTGTTGTTGAGGCGAAAGAGGCGATCACAACCATAAAGTTTCATCAGTTCCAGGTCAGGTTTACTGGGAAGGTAGGGCTCGAATCTCTTTACATACTCCGGAACCAGTTTGTCCAGGGAGACGCTCAGCATGCACCTTATCCGCCTTTCTGATATTGAAAGACAACGACATCAGCCTCGCCCGCGTAGGGGAGGATCAATCGGGGTTGGAAACGATTCTCCAACAGGGCTGACGTCAGAGCGGCCTGCCAGGCAGATGCGAGATCGATCTCAAAAAAGATGTTTTGCAGGTTTTCTGCCCTGAAGACCTTTACGTGCTGGGCCAGGTTTTCTGCCGCGTCCATCCCATCCCAGATGGCCTTTAAGGTAATCTGTCCATGGACCTTATCGAATTGGGGCGCAAAGACAGAATGAGACGGCCGCTGCTCTCCTTCATTCCTGGCCAAATGAATCTCCCGTGCAAGAAAAAGGCGCCTGTACTCGCCCTGTAAAAAAACCTCCAGGTCAGGATGTGCCCATACCTGACAACCCAAATCTTCATTTAACTGCCGATAGTAGATGGGCCAGGGATTAATCTTCCCGTCGGGCTGCATAACATCGATTGATCCAAGCTGCTCGAGATAACCTGAGGGCATGTCAGGAGTCGAATAACGGTGGATCAGGCCAATGGCATCGGTCTTGGCAATTTTTTCGATACAGGAATCAACCAATCTCGTGGCCAGCTTTGAGCCGGCGGGATGATTGAATACGTACGGCCCGAATGACTCCACCGTTTTCTTTCCCACCCAGTGCCAGAAAATGCCGCCGCCAAGTTGTCCCTGGTCACCCATTGCCACTGAGGCACCATACTCTTCGCTTAATATCATGTCGACCACTTTCCCCGGAAAAGAAAAGGCGGGCGGGCAGAGATTGCCGGGATAGTGGGCTATCGCCATGCGGCAAAAAAGTTTTAAGCTCTCCGGATCTGGAATTTTTATAGTGTAATTTTTGCTCTCTTTGATCTCGGGTGTTTTTGAACCCTCAAGCGCCGGATAGGACTTTTCTTTGATCAGCACCAACTCTAATCCCTCTTGAGAGTTACCGGCGATAGAGAATCGGTCCACTTGTCGCGAGGCAAGCAAAAGACCCATCTCGTCCAGGCTGGCCGTGTCCTCCGGTGAAATCGTTGAAGTCAGATTAAAGGCCCTGGGGTTAAATGTCTGGACCTTAAATAGAAATTTGACTTGGACATAATAGCCGCCATTTGTCGCCTCAATGGCAATGGCGTCCTCAGCGCGACTAGCACGGCAAAGATAGATAAAGATCTCTTCGCTGGCGAGCGTGAGCTTGAGGGCCTCAACTTCGCTCAAACCAAAGGTCTTGGCCGACTCTTCAGAAAAAGTGGTTACCAACCGTAGATAATTGGGGCTAAGGAAGACGTTGAGAAATACGTGGGGATGCCGTTCTTTCATGGATAACATTTAGTCGTCCTTTTGATCTCCGACCTAATGCCAGAAATGCGATCAGCGTTGCTCAAAAAAGGGCGAGGACCGTCGCATGGGTCATGCGGGAAACATTATAAAAGAAAAAAACTTTCTTCGCAACCTCCATCCTGATTGTCGATCTTCCGATGCCCTCGATATGCGCGAGGAGCACAGAAAAACCGTGATTGAAGAAAAAGGAAAGATGATAATAGAGTGTATAATCAAAAGGCCGTGGATGCCCTTACCGTATCACTCGCCGAGCGATTCGGCGATCAAGTCCTCCTCTCCCCCTAGCATCTTGGGTAGTACCACAGGATAAAATATCGCTGTTGACTAACGGGCAAAAATCTGCTTAAGTGCTCTGCTACCCTCGGTTTCGCCGATCCATCTTTTGCCTCGGCCGAAGAGGAAATACGCATATTCATGAAAGGTCTTTTGCGAAAATGAAAATATCATATGCAGGACTGGACCTGCCGGAAGGCAAGATAAAATATCACGACGACATCTTTATCAGCCTTGCCGAGAAGTTTCAGCCGAAGAAGTTGTCGCCGTACTACTTCGAGTTTATTCCGGAAGATTACGAAGCAGCCCAGGTCATCGCAATAACAAGCGATCACCTTTTAAATCTGCTCATCGTGGACATCGAGAAGATTGAAACGAGGCTATCGAAGGCAGAAGACGCGGCGGAAAGGGCGGCGCTCGAGAAGTGCATGGCGCATCTTGAAACGCAGAAACCGATTTGCGATTTGCCCCTGGACGCACACGAACGTACTATCGTGAACGCGCTCGGCTTGCTGAGCTTCAAACCGACCGTGGTCCGGACAGGCGCGGCACCGGACGCCACTACGTTGTGCCGTGAGGCCATGGACAAGGCCGGCATGATGTTCTTCTACACCGCCGGCAAAGAGGAAGTGCATGCGTGGCTGGTGAAAAAAGGCTCCGACGCCGTAACCTGTGCGGGAAAGATCCATTCCGATCTGGCCAGGGGGTTTATCAAGGCGGAAGTGGTAAGCTTTGAGGACATCATGACGGCCCACAACATGCAGGATGCCCGCACCAAACAGTTGACAAAGCTCGTCGACGGCGATTATGTCATTCCCGGCGCGAGCATCATCGAAATACGCTTCAACGTTTGATGCCGGCCGGTGAAGATTCTTCCTCTTCCCCCTCCCGGAGAAACAGGCTCGCAATAAATCCTACCAAAGGGATAATCATAATGGATTGAAGCGCCGCCGGCACACCGAACCGATCGGCGACGATGCCAAGCAAGGTAACGCCCATCCCTCCAGTCCCGATGGCAAACCCCACCAAGAGGCCCGAGGCAACCCCGAGCTTATGAGGGAGAATCTTCTGCGCCATGACGATAGTGACGGAAAACGTCGCGACGAGAAAAACCCCCTGCAACCCCAGGACGAAAAAGATGAGGATGCTGTTTTGCACGGCAGGGAGAAAAAAAAAGGGAAGCGTTACGGTGGAAAGGAACATAGAAAGACGCACAAAAAAGCGGTATCCCCACCGGTCGGCAAGGGGAGCGCCGAGGAGTGTGCCGATTGCACCGCAGGCGAGAAAGACGGAGACGAGCTTGCCGGCAAAGAGGGGATTCCCCTTGAGAACGTTGATGTAGTAAAAGGGGATGTAGGTCATAAGCCCCAGTTGCGTCCATGAGCGCATGATGACGATGAAAATGACCAGACAAAGCGCGACATACGCGTCAGTGGTTGTTCGCGTTTTTGTCTTGCGCACTGCCTCCGAGTGAGAAACCAGGGGCGCGGCAACCGTGCGCCGATATGCAAGGATAACGACCGTGCTGACAAGCGCCGGAACGAGGATCAGAGGGAGCGCCGGCGCGCCGAGGTAGCCGATGAGAGAAAGGGCAAGGATCGGCCCCAGGGAAAACCCGAGGTTTCCGCCTACAGAGAAAATCGACATGCCTGTCGCGCTCCGCTCCCCGGTAAAGAAGTGTGCTGTTTTATACCCTTCGGGATGGTAGGAGGCAACACCGAGTCCGCTGATAACGACGAGAAAGAGCACCAGCGCGAAATGAGCCGGTATCATGATCATAGAAAAACCGGTCCCGGCTGCCAGCAACCCCATCGGCAGAAGCATCGGCATGGCCTTGCGGTCGGACAAATAACCGAAGACAGGCTGGAGGATGGAAGAGGCCATGTTGGCCGCCACGAGGATGAGACCGGCGAGCGCGTAGCTTAAGTCCAGCTTGTCCTTGATGAAGGGAAGCGTCGCCGGCAGGGCGCCCTGGTAGATATCAACGGTCAAGTGCCCCAGCGAGAGGATCAGGAGCACCTTGAGATTAAATTCTTTTTTCACCGGCGTGGACCATTGCAAAGCAGTCGTGCGGCGTTCGTAGACTCGACGATGTTCGCCGTTCGGAACTGATCTGAGTACTGTACAGCAGAAGAACGAATGCGTCTACTTTTTTCTATGCTTATATTGAAGAACTCTACCGTTCCTTGATTTTACGCCATCGCGTTCATATGCTCTTGCAAGCAAGCGGGGGATGAAAGAAGAGATAATCAGAAGGAGCATCGATCACGTTCACGTCCCGGGAAGAGTCCAAAGCTGCCTTCAGCTTCCGTGCACGATGGCCCGCAAGAATTATTGATGGACTAAGGGGAGTTGAGCTGGTAGTACTATACGTATGCAGTCTATCTCATAAAGGGGGGATGGTTTCATGGCCGCCACAGACGCACTGCTACCGCACGTGGCCCTAAGACAGCTGAAGCTTTTTTTTGCCCTTTCCCGGACCCCCCACGGGGTTCTCGATATCGCCACCCCCGCCGTTGCCGCCCTGCTCTGGTACGGTTCCTTACCGCCGCTCGGCATCATCCTCCTCGGCCTTATCACCGCCTTTGCCGGCTATACCGCCGTCTATGCCTTGAACGACCTGGTAGACCACCGCGTCGACAGGAAGAAATGGGCCGGTGGCGGGTTCAAAGAAACAAAAAATTACCTCGATGCCGTCTTGATCCGCCACCCCGTGGCGTGCGGGCTTCTGACCTTCAAGGAGGGCCTCTGGTGGACCGCGGGATGGGCGCTGCTCGCCTTGGCTGGCGCCTACCTGCTCAACCCCGTGTGCGTGCTCATCTTTCTGATCGTCTGCCTCCTGGAGACGATTTACTGCCTTCTATGGAAAACCAGCGCTCTCCGGGTCTTTATCAGCGGAGCGGTTAAGACCGGCGGCGGTGTGGCCGCCGTCTTTGCCGTGGATCCAACCCCCTCTTCCCCCTTTCTTGCCCTTTTCTTTTTCTGGCTTTTTTTCTGGGAGATCGGCGGACAGAATATCCCCGCCGATTGGACCGATATTGCGGAAGATAGGCTGCTTCAAGCCAAGACCATCCCTCTTCAACTTGGGCCGGGGCGTACAACGTGGATGATTGTCTCCTCTCTCATCGTCGCCATGGCCTTGAACGCTGCCCTCTTGAGTCTTTCCCATCTGGAGACCAAACTCCCCGCAATGGTCGCCGCGGCCTGTGCCGGGCTCTATCTCCTCCTCATCCCTGCCTACAGACTCTTCAAGGCGCAGGAAAAGTCGCGGGCAGCAATACTCTTCAATAAGGCCAGCTATTACCCCCCTGCGATGCTTGTCATCGTTGGTTTCGCCACATTGATCTGACATCTTAAACAAAGGGGCCACGAATGAAAAAGATCACTACTAAAGAATTGTCGGAATTTAACGGAAAAGAAGGAAAGGCGGTCTATATCGCCCACGAGGGCAAGGTCTTCGACGTCAGCGCGAGCAAGCTGTGGCAGGGCGGCATCCATATGCAGCGCCACCACGCCGGCAGCGACCTCACGACGGACCTCCAGTCCGCTCCGCATGGCCCGGAGGTCCTCGAACGATATCCGCATATCGCCGGTCTGGAGAAAGAAGCCGTTGCCGAACAACGGATGCCGGCGATGTTGGCACGGCTGCTCAAGAGGTCTCCCATGCTGAGGCGCCATCCCCATCCCATGACCGTCCATTTTCCCATCGTCTTCATGTTCGCCACGACCATGTTCACCCTTCTGTATCTCATAACGGGTATGCAAACCTTTGAGCGCACGGCCTTACACTGCCTGGGCGCGGGCCTCCTCTTTACGCCCGTGGCCATGGCTACCGGCTATTACACGTGGTGGTTGAACTACCTGTCCCGGCCGATGAGGGCCGTGACCATAAAGAAATGGCTGGCAGCCATCCTGCTGTGCATCGAGATCATTGCCTTTATCTGGCGAATCTCGAACCCCGCTGTGCTTGCTCCCTTGAGCATCGCCACTGCCATGTACCTGATTCTGATATTGCTCCTCTTCCCCTTGGTAGTGATCCTGGGATGGCTCGGCGCGAGCTTGACCTTTCCCGTGAAGAAGGAATAACGTTGCTTCAGCCCTCTTTAAGGGCGTAGCCGAGGATCGCGAACCGCTTGAGCTCCAGCGCATGCCGGAGGGAAAGCCCGGCCTGTGCCAGCGCCTGTCTGAGATCCCGGCCGGAAAAGCGATCCGTTGCAGGATGGAGCAGGATGTGCCTGGTAATGAAGTTCAGGTAGACGGCCGGGTAGAGCTCTTCCAAAAAATAGACTCCTGCCGGCTTCAGCACCCTGGCTATCTCGCCAAGGGCAGAGCGCCAATCGACGACATGGTGGAGCACGCCGAAGCCAAAGACCGCATCCACGGTGCCTGATTGTAGCGGAAGAGCGCTTGTATCGCCCACCAGCAGGGATGTCTTCTTTTTTTGTGCGGAGAGATATCTCTTCGCCTGGCGAACCATCCTGATGTCCAGATCCATGCAATGGACCATCGATGGTCGGAATTCCTTGAGGATGAGGCCGGCCCCGACACCGCGGCCGCAGCCTATCTCTAAGGCAAGAGACCCCGGCTCAAGGGGCATAAGACCCCTGAGCCGCTGGACCTCCAATCGCTGCTCCCAGACCCTGAGGGGATTATTAACTACCAGACGCTCGGCCCAGTTCAGCTTCATGAGAATGGCTCCACGAGAATCCTCCAACAGCGATCATAGCCAGCTCGGCTATACCTTGATCCCTCGGTGCACGACGGCAATGCCGTTGCTGAGCGTTTGATAGGTCACCTCTCTAAATCCGGTTTTTCCCAGGAGCGCGGCGAGCTTCCTCGGAGAGGGGAACATCCGGATAGATTCCGGGAGATAGGTGTAGGCCTGCCTGGAGCCGGTGAGCAAAAACCCGGCAGAGGGCATGATGTAAAAAGAATAAAAATCGTAGAGCAAACGGAATAAGGGATGGATGGGCCGGGAAAATTCCAGACAGACAAAGCGGCCGCCGCGCTTGACGACCCGGTGGATCTCCTGCAGGCCCTTCTCCATATGCGTCAAATTCCTGACGCCGAAACCTACCATGGCCGCGTCAAAAATGCCGGATTTGAAGGAGATACGCTCGGCGTCGCCCTGCACGTATGCAATCTCTTTTCTGGCAACGGCATTGCTCGATTTGCGCCTGCCAGCCTCTATCATCATGCGGTTGATATCGTACAGGATGACGCTCCCTCCCGGTCCCACCCTCCTGGAGGCCAGGATCGAAAGATCGCCCGTTCCACCGCAGCAGTCAATGACGACATCACCCACCTTCAATTCTAACAGCCCGACGGCCTTACGCTTCCATGCATAGTGGATGCCGAAGCTGAGAAGGGTATTCATCACGTCGTACCGGCGCGCGACGATATCGAAGTGCCTGCCGACCCGCGCGGTCTTTTCCTTCTCCGGAATTTTTTGAAATCCGAAATGGACGATCTTCTCTCTCGGCATGGAAGAATTAAATCCTCTGCCCTTCTTCTTCACCAGGCACCTTCATAACGCCCTGGAAAAAATGAGATAATAAAGGCTGTCCTTCACTTGGCAAGGCCTTTGTCGATCCGTCCCCATAAGACTTAAGGAATTGAAGGAGGGCAATTTATCTCTTACCGAAAGGGCCTACGAGGCCTTTCTCTTTTCCAGGACCCTGACGATATATTGATACAGCTCATCGGCCTGTTGGTCGGTGATCTGGAGCGGGCCGAAGGCAGGCATCGGAGCAATCGGTTTCCTGATATATGCTACAAAGCCCTTGAGGTCCCTCAGCTTCGGCGAGTTGATGAGCGGTACCTGCGGCTTGAGCATGTTCCCCCCCTGCGGGTGGCAACCGCTGCAGTTTGTCAAGAATATCCGCTCCCCGGCCTTATATGTCGTCGGCGTTGTCTGCTCCTTGCCCGGATAGACAAGTTGCGCGCCGTAATATCCGAGGCCGACGACCATAAAAAAACAAAGGGTGTATATTGCCAAGAGGCCCTTTGCGCCTTGCCGCCCCTTGCTGCCGACGAACAACCCGATGATCAGGAGGACCAAGAGTATGCCGGTAAGAATCAGCTTCATTGCGATCGGAAAGAGCCGGGCGCCGTTGAAGAAATGCTGCCAGTCTATATAGCCGAAGAGGGTTACCGGAAAGAGGCAGAGGAATGCCAAGATAGTGCAGTCGCGTGCCGTTTGCGCGAGCCGCTTTTTTTCGAATAAAAGGGCGGCCGAGGCAAAGACCAAGGCGCCGATGATCAGGCCGATGGTCGTATGGACCAGGGTCGGATGCACCGGGTGAGTATAACCTAAGCTATTCAGGAGACGATAAAAGGCATTGATCCACGCATCGATCATACTGATTTCCTCCTCTTTAAGACAAGAGTCATTCCGGCGATAAAATTTATTGCCCGGTCCGTTTTGCCGACCTTCGATATAAATGTAGTATAAAAGCGCAAGAGTCAGATATCAAGATGAACAGATGAACGTAATCAAAGGCGGGAGCAACCGAGCTGCAGGGTTAAAAGGGATGGCATTTACCGCAACGGCAGAATCCAATCGGTCGTAATGAAGAGACCATCCCGTAGCATCCGTCGGCGCCGATTCGGTCGATATGACACTCTCCCCTTTCACTATTAAGATCATGGAATAAACTCCTTCCCTGGCCACTCCCTGGCTATGAGATTAGACAAAGATTATACCATATCCGCGGGAATGACAAAAGCTTGACCAGCACCTGCGACACGATTTCGATCGAAAATGGCGGGGAGAAGGGATCTGGTTATGCGCCTTGTTATAGTACCTTGATCATCTCCTCGTGTATCTTTCCATTGCTGGCCAGGGTCTCTTTGCCGTCGAGGTGCAAGAGGCCTCCGCGGAAATTCGTCACCCTGCCGCCGGCCTCCTCGACGATGAGCTTGCCCGCTGCCACATCCCAGGGATGGAGTTTTAATTCCCAGAATCCGTCAAACCGACCGGCTGCCACATAACAGAGGTCGAGCGCTGCCGACCCGTCCCGCCGAATAGGCGCGGACTATAAATGGATTTCCAATCTTTACGGGGTATGATAGTATAAAGAGACACCTTTTAGGAGGTTGTAGGATGGAAACAACACTGAAAATGATATATTGGAAGGGCGAAAAATTCTGGGTGGGAAAGCTCCTTGAACATCCCGAAATAATGACACAAGGCGAGACATTGGAAGAGCTTGAAGAAAATATGAAAGACGCCTACACGCTGATGACAATGGAGGATGTCCCCGATCAGCACGAAGTCAAAGAGCTCGCCCTGAACGTATGAAGAGGAAGGAGCTTATAAAGAGAATTACGTCTACCGGGTGCGTGCTTGTGAGGCACGGTACCCGCCACGATCTTTATCGAAATCCCAAAACCGGCAAGAAGCAGGCTATCCCAAGACATAATGAGATAGACGAGAATCTTGCAAGGCACATCCAGAAGGAATTGGCATAACCACCTTAGCAGTCAATCACAGAAAATCCGGTGCGGGCTGATCTTTGTGCTTGGTTGCAACAGTATAACAAGGGCATTTAAGTTAACCCCCCCTCTCCAACACCCTGATCATATCCGCGTGGATCTTACCATTGCTGGCCAGGGTCTCCTTGCCCTCGATATTCAAGGGGCCGCCGCGAAAATCCGTCATCCTGCCGCCGGCCTCCTCGACGATGAGCTTGCCAGCCGCCACGTCCCACGGATGGAGTTTTAATTCCCAGAATCCGTCAAACCGACCGGCTGCCACATAACAGAGGTCGAGCGCTGCCGAGCCGTCCCTCCGGATGGCGCGGGCCTCCATGATGAAGCGGTTAAAGCAATCCAGATTGTTCTCCCTGCTCTCCCTGAGGTCATAGGGAAAGCCGGTGCAAAGAAGGGCATTGATGAGTTGATCAGTGGCAGAAACAGCGATCCTTTCGCCGTTTAAAAAGGCCCCTTCCCCCTGTTGGGCAGTGAAAAGTTCATCTAACAGGGGATCGTATACCGCCCCCAAGATAACCCGTCCCTCCTTCTCCAGGGAAATAGAGGTGCAAAAGCGCGGATAGCCATGGGCATAGTTGGTGGTCCCGTCAAGGGGATCGATGATCCATCTGAAGGGAGAGGGAAGCTGGGGCATCGAGGTCTCCTCGGTCAAGATGTTGTGCTCGGGAAAGGTCATTCTGATGATCTCGATGATCCGCTGCTCGCACCTTCTGTCCACATCGGTGACCAGATTGATCTCCCCCTTGAGCTCGATTCGCTTTTCTTTGCGCAGCCACTCCTTTTGAATCGCCCCTGATGCCTTGACGGCAGTTACTGCGATCTCAAGCATGCCTTCCAGATTCATTGCTTCTCCTCGTGAAGAGTATAGTAATTGCCAAGAAAATACACCTACCAACTCCCTCTTACCTCTGTGTCGCTATGCGACACAGAGGTAAGAGGGAGTTTCCCCCGCCTCCGGCGTGATGCCCACCAGAGGAGTTCATCCCCCTTTGGCAAAGCCGGAGGTGACCCTTTGGCCAGGGGATACAGGGGGATTTTATCATTCGAGAGTGACGCTCCGTCATGGCGGACTTCCGAAAAAGAAATGGTGAGATGAAGGTGCTGGTTGAGGGCGCGGTCGGCAAGGGCGATGAACGCCCTCTTACGATTGCTTTCGTACGATTTCAGCGACTGCCGCGAGACAGTCGTCGATCTTGTCGGCCTGGACGCCGCCGGCCTGGGCCATGGTGGAATTGCCGCCGCCCCGCCCCCCCCCGATCTCGGTAAGCGCCTTGATCAGCTCATCGGCGGGGAATTGCTCGGCCAGATCCTGGGTGACCATGGCCACGAGGGAGCCTTTCCCCTGTTTCTCGCCCCCCAAAACAATGATCCCCGAACCGATCTTGGCCTTGATACCATCGCCGATATCCCGGAGTCCCTTGGGATCCATATCATCCACACGAAAGGCAACCACCTTGACGCCCTCGATCTCAATGACCTCAGGCCCTCCCCCTGTCTGCGAAGTGGCAAGCCTGCGGCGCAGGCTCTCGATCTCTCGTTCCAAAGTCCGCTGCCCTGCCAAAAGCCGCTCTACCCGCGCAGGCAATTCTCCCGGTCTGGCCTTTAAGAATTGTGCTACCTCCTTGAGCTCGGCCTCTTCGCTCCTGAGATAATCCAAGGCACCGCGACCCGTCAGGGCCTCAATCCTCCTCACCCCGGCAGCTACCCCGCTCTCGGAAATCACCTTAAAGATGCCGATCTCACCGGTCCTCGTGACATGGCTCCCGCCGCACAGCTCCTGACTGTAGTCGCCGAGCGAGATGACGCGGGCCTGTTCCCCGTATTTCTCGCCGAACAGCGCTGTTGCCCCCTGCGCCACGGCCGTTTCCGTGGACATGACCTCGATATCTACCGGCTGGTCTTCCCAGATCCACTCGTTCACCATCGATTCGATCCGCTCCAAGGCGGCGGGTTCAATCCCCTCAAAATGGGTAAAATCGAAGCGCAACCGTTCGGGCTCAACCAGCGAGCCGGCCTGGTTGATATGCCCCCCGATCGTCTTTCGCAAGGCCGCCTGCAAGAGATGGGTGGCCGTGTGGTTGCGGGCCGTTGCCTGCCTGCGCTCCTTGTCTACCTGAAGGAGGACAGTATCACTGACGGCAAGTTCCCCCTCCGTGATCACCCCCTGGTGCACGACCAGCTCAGGGATCGGGCGGCTGGTATGGCGCACCTCAAAGGCCGATTCGTGGCCGGTGACGATACCCTGATCGCCGACCTGCCCCCCTGACTCGCCATAAAAGGGGGTCTGCGTAGTGATAATCTCCACTTCGTCCCCCCGGCGCGCCGTAGGAACGAACTCCCCGTCTTTGATGATTCGCATGACCTCTGAACTGATCTGCAAGGTCTCGTATCCCACAAAGGGGGTAGTAACGCCCTCGGCCATCAATTCCTGATACAGGGGGGGGATGCCCGCGCCTAGTTCCCCTTTCCAGGCGTCGCGCGCCCGCTTTTTTTGATCTGCCATGGATTGCTCAAATCCCGCGAGATCAATGGTCATCCCCTTTTCTCTGACGATGTCTTCGGTCAAATCGAGGGGAAATCCGAAGGTATCGTAGAGCTTAAAGGCAATGGCCCCGGGGAGGACCTTTTTCTTCTTCGCCTGAAGTCCCGCCACTTCCTCCTGTAGGACCTTGAGCCCGTTGTCCAAGGTCTCGGAGAAACGCTCTTCCTCACGTCGGACGATCTGCATGAAATGTTTTTCCCCCTCCGTGATCTCGGGATAGGCCTCACCCATCACCGCCACCACCTTCCCCACCATCGGGACAAGAAACGGACCCGGGATACCGAGGAGCTTCCCATGCCGCAAAGCGCGACGGATGATCCGGCGCAAGACATACCCCCTCCCCTCATTAGCCGGCAGCACGCCGTCGGCAAGGAGGAAGGTGACTGCCCGGGCGTGATCGGCGATCACCCTGATAGAGACATCTTGCTCTCCCTTCGCCGACTGCCGGTACGGCACGCCGCTTATCTCCTCGACGCGTCCGATGATGCCGTGAAAGAGGTCGCTGTCGTAGTTGCTCTGGACCCCCTGGACAACTGCCGCGATCCGCTCGAGCCCCATCCCCGTATCGATGCTCGGCTGGGGCAGGGGGTTAAGACGGCCCTCTGCATCGCGATTGTACTGCATGAAGACCAGGTTCCAGAGCTCCAAATAACGGCCGCAGTCGCACCCTACCCCGCACGTGGCAGAACCGCATCCGACGTCTGCGCCCTGATCGATGATGATCTCCGAACAGGGGCCGCATGGTCCGGTATCTCCCATGGCCCAGAAGTTGTCCTTTTCCCCGAGACGCACGATCCGCTCTGCCGGCAGGCCGATCCGCCCCTCCCACAGGCTGGCAGCT
>Ga0154798_1035_pt1 | contig 29200 bp, 30 predicted proteins | sample Rifle2008BG16ft_FD_105806 | JGI IMG/M metagenome (GOLD analysis project Ga0154798, IMG submission 105806) | Deltaproteobacteria bacterium RBG_16_54_18 | reverse complement strand
GGCATCCCGTATTCCCTGATTTATGCAAAGCGGAGCGGGACTCCATCCTCTCCCCACATGGGGAGAGGAGAAATGGGAGGTTCACTTGAACCCTAGAATCCCTGAATCCTAGAATCCTACTCTTAAAGTTTCCCCGCTGCTTTTTTCAGCTCATCCACCCTGTTTATCTGCTCCCAGGTAAATTCCGGCTCGCTCCTGCCGAAGTGGCCGTAGCAGGCCGTCTTTTTATAAATGGGGCGCAGGAGGTCCAGGTATTTGATGATCTGCGCAGGCCGGAAATCGAATATCTCATTTACGATCTTGGCCAGTTTATCAGGCGGGACCTTTCCCGTGCCCCGGGTATCCAGCATAATGGAGACCGGCTCGGCCTTGCCGATGGTATAGGCGATCTGGATCTCGCAGACATCCGCCAGACCGGCAGCCACGATGTTCTTCGCCACGTGCCTGGCCATGTAGGAGCTGCTGCGGTCCACCTTGGAGGGGTCCTTGCCGGAAAAGGCGCCGCCGCCGTGCCTCCCCTGCCCGCCATAAGTGTCGACGATGATCTTGCGCCCCGTCATCCCGCAGTCTGCCAGGGGGCCGCCGGTTACGAATCTCCCCGTCGTATTGATGTAGTATTTCGTGTCCTTGTCCATGAGCCCCGCGGGTACGGCGTGTTTGACCACCTCCTCGATGATCCCCTCTTTGAGGACATCGTACTTGACATCCGGGGTGTGCTGGGCGGCGATGACGACGGCGTCCACGCGCGCCGGCTTCCCGTCGATGTACTGCACCGTCACCTGCGATTTGCCGTCGGGGCGCAGGAAATCGAGGATATGGGCCTTGCGGACGTAGGCCAACCGCTTGGTCAGTGCATGGGCAAAGGCAATAGTCATGGGCATGAGCTCCGGCGTTTCATTACACGCATAGCCGACCATGAGCCCCTGATCCCCCGCCCCCTGCTCCTCGCTGTTGACCCCCTGGGCGATGTCCGGGGATTGCTGGTCGATAGAGGTCATGATCGCGCAGGTCTCCCAGTCAAAGCCCATCGCGGAATCGTTGTACCCGATCTCCTTGATGGTCTCCCTGACGATCTTCGGCATCTCCACGTAGCACTCGGTGGTGATCTCCCCGGCGATAAAGGCAAGCCCCGTGGTCACCAGACATTCACAGGCAACCCTCCCCCGGGGGTCATCCTTAATGATGGCATCGAGGATGGCGTCGGATATCTGATCAGCGACCTTATCAGGGTGCCCCTCCGTTACCGACTCGGACGTAAATAAAAAGTTGGTCATCGACATCTTTGTGGTTCCTCCTTCTGTTGTTATTCCGTAGATTGGGCAAAATCCTCTGGAAATCGTTCCGCCATCTTTTGGCGGATAAACAGTTCCGTATCTTTAGCCGTTGTAAATTGCAAAACCTCCTTGAGCACTGCCTCCCCTTCCGTGCGGGTGCATCTCCTCACGACCTTTTTTATCCCGGGTACGGCGATCGGGTGCATGCTCAAGACGTCAAGTCCCAACCCTAAGAAGATAAGGGTATACAGGGGATCGGCGGCCATCTCCCCGCAGATCCCCACCTCAATCCCCTCCGCGCGGGCAGTATCCACCACCCGCTTGATATTGCGCACAATAGCGGGATGGAGCGGTTCGTACAGATACGAGACATGCTCGTTGACCCGATCGATGGCCAGAGAGTACTGGATGAGATCATTGGTGCCGATGCTGAAGAAGTCGGCCTCGCGCGCGAGGATATCGGCAATAACGACGGCGGAGGGGACTTCGATCATGACCCCCAGCGGTATCTCCGGATCAAAGGCAATCTTCCTCCCCTTCAACTCATCTTTGGCATCCTTTAAAATGCCCTTTACCTCACGCAGTTCCTCTACGCCGGATATCATAGGCAACAAGATCTTGATCTTGCCATAGGTGCTGGCCCTGAGGATCCCGCGGAGCTGCGTCTTAAAAACTTCCGGCTCCCGCAGACAAAAACGAATGGCCCTGAGCCCCATGGCGGGGTTCATCTCTTCCGCCAGCTCGATATAGGACGCAAACTTATCCCCCCCCAGGTCAAGGGTCCTGATGGTGGCGGAATAGGGTGCCACCTCCTCTGCGAGCCGCTTATAGACGGCAAAGTGCTCCTCCTCGTCCGGGAGGCTCTTTCTGTTCAAGTAGAGGTATTCAGTGCGGTACAGCCCCACCCCCTCGGCCCCGTACTGGATCACCGAGGGGATCTCATCGATCAGTTCGATATTGGCCTGCACGGTAAGGTGATACCCGTCTTGGGTCTCCGCCCTGAGCGGGGCATACTTGAGGAGTTCCCGCTCGAAATAGCGGTATTGTTGCTGCTTGACGTGATAGAGCTTGATGGTCGCCGGCGACGGATCGACTATGACCTCCCCCTCCGTCCCATCGATGATGATCGTCTCTCCGCCGCTCACATAGGCCGTGATGTCTTCCAACCCAACGACGGCCGGTATCTCCAGGGAGCGAGAGACAATGGCGGTATGCGAGGTCTTGCCTCCGATATCGGTGACGAAGCCGATGACCCGTTGGAGGTTTAACTGTATCGTATCCGCAGGGGAGAGATCATGGGCCACGACGATCATATTCTCCTCGATCTCTTCGATAGCGCTCGTTTCCCCTTCCACGAGGTTGTGCAGGATCCTATCGACGACGTGTTTGACGTCCTCCTTGCGCCCCTTGAAATACTCGTCTTCGATGGCATCGAAGGCCTCGGCAATCTTTTCCAGGGTTTTTTTAAGTGCCCACTCCGTGTTGACGAGTTGTTCGGTAATCGTCTTGATGGTCTCATCGCGCAGCATGCGGTCGTCCATCAACTTGAGGTGGACGTCGAGGATGTACGAGTGCTGGGCAAGCCCCCTTTCTACAATCCGCTGTTTAACCTCTTCCAACTGCGCCTTTGATTTTTCGATGGCCTCTTCGAACCGCCGCAACTCGGCATGCATCTGTCCCGCCGTTATGCGGCGCTGACTGAGCGCCATGCGGTGGCGCTCCAGCAGAGCGACCTCGCCGATGACTATCCCCCGGGTAACCCCAATCCCCTTAAAGGCCTTTTCACCGTTGGCGTGTGGCGTGTTCTTCTTCACCAAATTGCTCCTCGATCAGCTTTCCAATCGCGGTTATGGCCTGGCGGGCATCCGCGCCGACTGCCCTGACCACGACCTTCGAACCCTGTGCCGCGGCAAGCAATAAGAGACCCATAATGCTCTTCGCATTTGCCTCAATCCCATCTTTCGTGATCGTGATGCTACAGGTAAAGTTGCTGGCAGACTGCACCACCATATTGGCCGCGCGGGCATGCAGCCCCAGCTTGTTCGTGATCGTAAAGACTCCTTCCTCGACAGGCGCCGTCACTGTCGCTCCCCCGACGAATTGCGTTCCAAGATTTCGCTGGCCAGATGGATGTTCTTTTGACCGTATAATTTTATAAAGGAGGCCAACTCGTCGAGCGTCTTCTCCTCCCGCAGGGTCGCCAGCTTGATCAACATCGGCAGATTGAGCCCGGTAACGATCTCCACTTTTCCCTTCTCCTGAAAGGAAAGGCTGATATTGGAGGGCGTTCCCCCAAACATGTCCGTCAAGATCAAGACCCCCATCCCCATATCTACCTTTTTGATGCCCTTTTTAATCCGCTTCCCCACCTCTTCAAGGGGGTCGGAAGGATCGATGGAGATTGGTTCCATTCCTTCCACCGGGCCGACGATCTGTTGTGTGGCCAGGAGGAACTCATCTGCCAGGGCAGAGTGGGTGACGATAACGACTCCAACCATTTTTCCCATATCAACCTCGCTCCATATCACGGTGTCGAACGGTAAACTCGGTGCCGTGCCGGGCCAGCAGCGTTGCCACATGCTCGGCGATCACCACTGAACGGTGTCTCCCCCCCGTGCAGCCGATAGCAATAGTGAGATAAGACTTACCTTCCTTCTCATACAGGGGGAGCAAATATGTTATCATCGCGCCGAACCTCTTGAGAAATTCCTTTGTCTCCTGCTGCTCCAAAACATAGCCCCGCACCTTGTCGTCCCGGCCGGTCAGCCCGCGCAGCTCCCTGACGAAAAAGGGATTGGGCAGAAAACGAACATCGATCACCATATCGGCCTCTGCCGGCAGCCCATAGCTGTAACCGAAAGACAGGAGCGTTACCTGCATCCGCGCCGCAGGCGCGGCCATGAGGCGCTCGAGGATAATACTCCTCAGCTCATGGACATTGAGGGCCGAGGTATCGATCAACTCATCCGCGATCTCCCGGAGAAAAGCCATCTCACCACGTTCTTCTTCCACCGCCTCCGGCAGAGCGATCCCCATTTCTTTTTCCACCGGGTGCCTGCGTCGGGTCTCGCTATAGCGCCTGATTAATATCTCGTTCGTCGATTCGAGAAAGATGATCTTGACCTCATACCCTTTTGCCCTGAGATCCTGCACCCGTTTTTGAAAATCCTCCAGAAACTCCTTTCCTCTGATATCGACTGCGATGGCTACCCTCGTAAGTTCTCCGGTGGAATGCTGACAGAGCTCTATAAAGGTAGGAATAAGGGGTGCCGGCATATTGTCGATGCAATAGTAACCGCTGTCTTCCAAGGCCCGCATCGCCGTGGATTTCCCCGACCCCGACAGGCCGCTTATGATCGTTATCTGCAGCGGTTTCACCCCGGTATCTTCTCACCCCCGTGCTGACTGCCCGTGCTCACGACAGGCAAAGCGATGGTTCGCGTGCTTACCCTTTCTTTAAATCCTCTAGAAGTTCTCGCTCAAATTCTCTTGCCGCATAATATCCTCTCTTTTTGAGCAGGAAATCACGCGCCGCAACCTCTATAATGGCGGCGAGGTTCTTCCCTGTCCTGACGGGAATCCGCTTGCGCGCAATCGCGACGTCCATAACCGTGTAGGTTTCCTCCTCCAGCCCCATGCGGTCCTTGATACCTTCATCCTGTTCGACCAACTCGATGACGAGATCAATTTGCCTTTTGTCACAGATCGCCGATATACCGAACAGTTTCTCGATATCAATAATCCCCAGTCCCCTGATCTCCATGCGATGACGTCCGCGTCCGTGGCTGACGCCCGAAAGCGTCCCATCGCTTTCCTTTTCTATCTGGATCAGATCATCCGCCACGAGGCGATGTCCATGCATAACAAGGTCGAGTGCACACTCGGTCTTGCCGATACCGCTCTTGCCCAAGATGATAACCCCCACACCGAGGACATCGAGCAAGACACCATGGAGCGTTATGAGACTGGATGCGCCCTGAACCATATGCACACCTATGGCAACTCGTACCGCTTGTCTTCTTCGACGATGAGGTTAAAGATTTCTTCTTTTGTGGCCGCCTCAAGTAACCGCGTGCGAAACGGAACGTCCTTTAAGATTCGTGAGAGCTTGGCCAGGGCCTTCAAGTGGTCACCCGCGCCTTCCTCCGGGGCAAGCAGCAAAAAAAAGAGATAACAGGGTTTCTCGTCAATAGACTGAAAATCGATTCCCTCTTTGGAGCGGCCAAACGAACAGATGATGCCCTCTATCCCCTTCAGCTTTCCATGGGGAATCGCAATGCCGTCGCCGATACCGGTACTGCCGAGCCGCTCTCGCTCCAAAAGAACCTGCACGGACTTTTCTTTGTCGCCGAGTCTTCCGTGCGCGACCAAGACGGCAACTAATTCTTCCAGGACGCCTTTTTTGTCGCGGGCGATAAGCTTTTCGATAATAGAATCCGCGTCCAATATATCCGTTATCTTCATCAGTGCACCATGCTCACGAAGACCACGTTTGCCGTCTCTTCGGTCGCTTTGTCTTTTCCAATTGCTTTTTTACCTGCCGTTCTATCTTGTCCACAACGCTGTCGACGGCCGCATGGATATCCTCCATGCGCTCTTCGCCGTGGACGGCGGTACCGTTGCCGGCCGTAATGTTCACTTCAATGATATGCCTGAACTTCTCCGCTGCAACAACCACGTGGGCCTCGATGGGTTCTTGAAGATACTTTTTTACCTTGTGAAGTTTTTCCCCGATATATTCCTTGACCGCAGGAGAGGGCTCCACATGTCTAAAGGTGATATTGATCTGCATCGATTGCCTCCATCATTTTGCCGGTTCGTATAAAATGTAAAATTTTAGCTAAAGAGGGGGGTGATGTCAAGCAAGGCATTTACCCCCCCCTGCACCGTACCGTTACATGATTTTTTTTCTTTCATTGGAGGAGAGGATCTTCATCATCTCCCGATACTTGGCCACGGTGCGGCGGGCTATGGTAATTTGGTGCCGTTCCTTGAGCAACCGGCATAACTTATCATCGCTGTAGGGGTTGCGGAGATCCTCCTCAGCAATAACCTGCCGAATCAAATTTTGTACCCGTTTCACCGCGACCTCTTCGCCGTACCCCCCTACCTTGCCGCTGAAGAAAAACTTTAATTCATAAATACCCTGCGGCGTATGGGCATATTTATTCGTCGTCACCCGGCTGACCGTAGACTCGTGCATCTCAATATCGTCGGCGACCTCCCGCAAGATCAAAGGCTTGAGATGATCGATCCCCTGATCAAAAAAATTCCTTTGAAACTTGACGATGCTCTTGGTCACTTTATACAGGGTCATCTGTCGCTGTTGGATGCTCCTGATGAGCCACAGCGCCGCTTTCATCTTTTCTTTCAGATAGCCGCGGGAAACGGCGTCATGGTTTGACGCGACCAGCTCACGATAATAGGTGTTGATACGCAACTTGGGAAGGCCGTCATCGTTCAACACGATAGTATAATCCCCTTCCGTTTTATACACAAAGACATCGGGAATAATGACCCGTACCTCCTCATCGCTAAAAGGGCGGCCCGGCTTCGGATCTAAATGAGAGATGATCTCGACGGCCTCCAAGACCCGCTGCAGGGGAACTTTTAATTTCTTCGCCAATGTGCGGTAGTCCCGTTTTTTGCAGTAGGTCAGGTACCCGGTGACGATTCCTTCCGCCAAGGGGTCCCGCACGGGATGACCCTGCAATTGAATGAGGAGGCATTCTTGTAGATCACGCGCCCCTACCCCTGCCGGGTCAAAAGATTGGACAAGATGAAGCATCTCCTCTGCCCGCTGGGCGTCGCACTTGAGCTCCCCGCAGACCTCCTCCAGCGACCCCTGGAAATAACCGTTCTCGTCGATGTTGCCGATGATAAAGCCCCCGATCTCTTGCTCCGGGGGGGCAAGCGGGCTCATCCTGAGTTGCCACATGAGATAATCGGTGAGCGTGACCTGGCGCGTGATAAGGTTTTCCCACGGCGTTTCCCCGCCGTCTGCCCTCGGGGAGGTATAGGTGCTGATACTGTAACCCTCCATATATTCATCCCAGTCTTGATCTTCGACCGGCTCGCGCACCTCTTCACGGGCCTCAGCCTCGGCAGCAACCTCCTCTTGTTTTGTCTCTTCCTGGCTGTCTTCCTCTTCCTCCTGACCGCTGTCCTCCTCGAGGACGGGATTTTCCTTGATTTCCTGGTCGATGACCTCCTGCAGCTCCATGCGTGACAGCTGCAACAGCTTGATGGCCTGTTGCAATTGGGGCGTCATAACGAGCTGTTGGGTCAATCTGAGATCTTGTTTGAGCTCCAAGGCCATCTGTTTCCCTATCGCGCTCTACTCCTGGTGGATCTACTCCTGGTGGATCGCCGTTGTTCCTTTTCGCGCCCCCGCTGTTCCAAACGGAAGTGTTCTCCGAGATAGATCTCACGGGCCTTTTTGCTCGCCGCGATCTTCTTCGGAGTCCCCATTTCCAATATCCGCCCCTCGCTCACGATATATGCCCGATCACAGACATGCAGGGCCTCCCGCACGTTGTGGTCCGTGACGATTATGCCGATGCCTTTTTTCTTGAGCTGCCGGATAATTTTCTGAATGTCGATGACCGCCAGGGGGTCAATCCCCGCAAAGGGCTCGTCGAAGAGGATGAGCGAGGGGGATAAAACAAGCGCCCGGGTAATCTCCAGCCGGCGCCGTTCCCCTCCCGACAGCGAGTATGCCTTGTTCTTGGCAAGATGGGCGATATTGAGCTCATTTAAAAGACTCTGCAACCTGCGTTCCTTATCTTCACGTGAAAGCGGTAAGGTCTCCAATATGGCCTCGATATTTTCCGCGACGGTCAATTTTCTGAAGACCGAGGGCTCTTGGGGGAGATACGTGATCCCTTTCCTCGCCCGTTGGTACATCGGCAGCTCCCCGATATCCTCGCCATTGAGCAATACCTTGCCGCGGTCGGGCCTCACCAAGCCGACAATCATATAGAAGGTGGTCGTCTTGCCCGCTCCATTGGGGCCGAGCAGCCCTACCACTTCTCCGGCCTGTATCTTCAGGCTTATCCGATCTACCACCACCCGCCCGTCATATGCCTTGGTGAGATCGATGGTCTGGAGGGTCTGTGTATTCTGCGATCTCATTTCTTCACCTTGTCCGGGATGATGGTAATGGTCACCCTCCCGCCCTTTTGTGTATCTCCTTCCGCGACACCCTTCTGCTCGTCGGCGGAGTGGGTGATGCGCGCGCCCTTCACCGAGCTATCCCCCTCTTTTACCACCGGCTCTCCCCGCAAGACGACTTTGCCTTCGCGGTGGTAATAGGTGGCCTCGCGGCAGACAGCCGTCTTACCGCCCTGCACCATACGTACCTTCCCCATCGCCACTATCTTCTCGATATCCTTCCCCTCATCGTTGATAAAGAGCACGAGACGATCGGCGTAGAGCGTGAATTCTTGTTGTCGTGCGACAACATCACCAATAAAGGTAATACGCTTTTTATCGTATTCGGCCTCCAACCGCTGGGAGGTAATGTTGACAGGTCCTCGCTGACCCTTAACCATCCCCCCCCCTTGAAAAATTCCCGGTGTCTGCGCCGAGACGGCGTGGGCCGATAGCCAAAGCGCAATGACAGCAATGATATACGCGAGCCGTTTCATCCTTCGATCACCGTCTCCACCTTTCTCAATATCGATAATTTTTTTGTCTGCAAATCAACGACAACCCCGATCCCTTTTATCCGCACCCCCTTGCCTTCAAGCAGGACGGGATCCTGGTTAAAAATCTGTTTGCGCTGAGCATCGTAGTGCAGGGAGCTGGTGACAACCCGGTACCCATCGCTCGAGGTAATGACCACATGATCCGAAACCTCGATCTCTTTCCTCCCCTTCATAGAGCCTTTACCACCCGTCAAGGTAACGGTTCGGCCCCCCTCGGCATAGAAGGTAACGCTGATATCGTTCAACGTCGTGTAATCATCCTGGAGAAAGTGTTGGCCGGACTTAGCGCGCAATTCCCACTCTTTCTTTTTCCCTTTGGTTTCTACATAGTGGATATTTTCCAGTGTGACGTCGGGGTTCTCGTCCGCCTTTTTTTGCACCGCGGCGATGATAGCCTCATCTTCTTCGTCGCCGTGCCCTCCGAAGAGGAGATAGCCCCCCACCGCTACGAGGATCGCCCCCATACAGCACAGGATAATCAATTTTGATTTTTTCATGCGTATCTCCCCATGATTTTTTCCCACTGCCCCCCGGCCTCCAGGAGAAGATCACACACTTCACGCACCGCGCCTCTGCCACCGGGGGCAGCAGTGACATAGAGGGCCACGCGCTTGGCTTGCTCAACGGCGTCGGCCACGACGACGGGGACCCCCACCCGTTGCAAGAGGGAGATATCAATCAGGTCATCGCCGACAAAGCAGGTCTCCTTATCCGTAATCCCGATCTCCCGGGCGATTTCTTCAAAGGCTGCTACCTTATCAAAAACACCCTGGCGTACCCAGGTGATTCCGAGGTCATCGGCCCTCTTTTGCACCACCGGAGAGTTCCTCCCCGTCAGCACGGCCACCGCGATCCCTGCCTCCCGGAGGAGTTTGATCCCGTGTCCGTCCCGGACATCAAACGCCTTGAGCTCCCTCCCCTCATGATCCATGATGATCCGCCCGTCGGTCATCACGCCGTCCACATCGAGAACGAGCAATCTCACCTGCGCCGCCTTGGCACGCAGCTTTTCGGGAATCGCCTTGGTCATCTCAGACCACCCCGGCCTTGAGGAGATCATGGAGGTGGATGATCCCCCGCGGAATTTTCTCTCCTGCCTTATCCAAGACAATCAACGCGGTAATGGCGTGCTCTTCCATCTGCTGGACCGCCTGCACGGCAAGGGCATCGGCCTCGATCCCCTTGGGGTTGCGGGTCATGGCCTCCGCCGCCTGCCGGCGCAAAAGATCGGGGAACCGTTCCAGGGCCCGGCGCAAATCGCCGTCGGTAATCACCCCCACCAATTCTTCGTGCGCGTTAACCACCGCCGTCACCCCGAGCCGCTTTGAGGTAATCTCCACCACCGCTTCCTTCATCAAGGCGTCCTCATAGACCTTGGGAAATCCCTCCCCTGTGTGCATCAGGTCGCGCACCTTGAGCAGGAGACGTTTACCGAGCTTCCCCGCCGGGTGCAGGATGGCGAAGTCTTCCTTTTTAAAACCCCGCTGCTCCAAGAGGGCCACTGCCAGTGCATCCCCCATGGCGAGTGCCGCGGTCGTGCTGGCGGTCGGGGCCAATCCGAGTGGACAGGCCTCCTCCTGCACGCTCACATCCAAGACCACGTCGCCTGCCCGCGCCAGGGTCGAGGTGAGCCCTCCGGTCAAGACGATCAGTTTATTCCCATGTCGTTTAATGAGGGGGAGTATCTGTGAGAGCTCATCGGTCTCACCGCTGTTGGAAAGGGCCACGATGATGTCCCTTTTTTCCAGCATCCCGAGGTCCCCGTGGCTCCCCTCGGTGGGGTGCAGGAAAAAGGCCGGGGTACCGGTGCTCGCCATCGTGGCGGCGATCTTCTGCCCGATGAGCCCCGATTTTCCCACCCCGGTCACTACCACCTTCCCCTGACAGGCGAGGATCAGCTCCACCGCCCGCACGAACGAATCGTTGATCCGCTCCGCGAGCCGCTCGACGGCCGCTGCTTCAATCCGCAAGACTTGCTTGGCCCGTTCGACGATCATTCCCCCTCCTCCTTGACAATCCGATCGATCACCGTCAGCTGCAACAGCAACAGAGCGAGGTCGTCAAGCGGCAGGGAATTGGCCCCGTCGCTCAGGGCCTGGTCGGGGTCCGGATGGACCTCCAAAAAGACGCCGTCCACCCCGGCGCCGACTGCTGCCCGGGCCAGATGGGGGATAAACTCCCGGTTTCCCCCCGAGGCCTTGCCTGCCGCCCCGGGGAGCTGGACGCTGTGGGTGGCATCGTACACCACCGGATACCCCATCTGCCGCATCAAAGGCAGCGCCTTGATGTCGCTGACCAGATTGTTGTAGCCGAACGAAGACCCCCGCTCGGTGAGGATGATCTGCCCGTTGCCCGTAGAGGTGATCTTCTCTACGACGTGGGCCATATCCCAGGGCGCCAGAAACTGCCCTTTTTTAACGTTGATCGGCCTCCCCGTCTGGCCTGCCGCCACCAACAGGTCGGTCTGGCGGCTGAGAAAGGCAGGGATCTGAATCACATCCAAGACCTCTGCCGCAGGCGCCACCTCGGCGACTGCGTGGACATCGGAGAGCACGGGTATGCCGACCGCGTCTTTAACGAGCTGCAATATCCTTAACCCCTCGCGCAGCCCCGGCCCGCGCGCCGAGGAGATGGAGGTGCGGTTTGCCTTGTCATACGAGGACTTAAAGATAAGAGGAATAGGGATTGCCTGGGCGATCTCCTTGAGGCGGTGGGCGACCGCAAGGGTAAATTCCTCCCCCTCGATCACGCAGGGACCGGCAATCAAGACCACGGGGGCGTTGGCCCCGCCTATCGTTACGTTGCCGATGGTAATCGTCTTGGTCGCCGTCATCTCCGTTTCGCCTCCCGCGAGGCCCTGATAAACTCGCGGAACAGTGGATGGGGGTCCCAGGGCCGCGATTGGAACTCGGGGTGAAACTGACACCCCAAAAACCAGGGGTGATCGGGGATCTCGATGATCTCCACCAACTCATTGTCCGGGGAAACGCCGCTGATACGCAGCCCCTTGGCCAGAAGCGGCTCGCGATAGTGATTGTTGAATTCGTACCGATGGCGGTGCCGCTCGGAGATCACCTTTTGTTTATAGGCGGCAAAGGCGAAGCTCCCCCGCTCCAGGTGGCAGGGATAGGCGCCGAGCCGCATGGTCCCCCCCTTGGCACTCTCCTCGTCGCGATGCTCGATTGCCTGCGTCTGATAATTCACCCATTCCTTCATGAGGTAGATGACCGGATGCGGTGTATCGGGATCGAACTCCGCGCTGTGTGCTTGCTCAAGGCCGGCCACATTGCGGGCGTATTCCGCTACTGCCAACTGCATCCCCAGGCAGATCCCGAAAAAGGGGATGCCGTGTTCCCGGGCATAGCGGATGGCCTGGATCTTCCCTTCGACCCCCCGCTGTCCGAACCCGCCGGGGATGAGGATGCCGTCGGCCTGGATAATGCCGTCCATCCCGCCGTTGCGCTCGATCTCCTCGGAATCGACATAGTGCACGTTCACCTGACACTCATTGGCCAGCCCCCCGTGGGTCAGGGCCTCGTTTAAGCTCTTGTATGAGTCGCGCAGATGGACATACTTCCCCACCACGGCGATGTTCACCTCCCCCTGGGGATTCTTGCTTTTTCGCAGGATCTCTTCCCACACGCTTAAATCCGGGGCCTTGGTCCACATGTTGAGTATCTCCACGATCTTTTCATCGAGACCTTCTTGATGGAACACCAGCGGCACTTCGTAGATCGTCTCCACGTCCTTTGCGGTGAAGACGGCGCCGGGCTCCACGTTACAGAACAGGGCGATCTTCCCCTTGATCTCCGGCGAGAGAAAGCGGTCGGTACGGCACAGGAGGATGTCGGGCTGGATGCCGATCTCGCGCAACTCCTTGACGCTGTGCTGCGTCGGCTTGGTCTTTACCTCTCCCGCGGTCTTAATGTACGGGACCAGGGTGAGGTGTATGTAGCAGACGTTCTCCCTGCCGAGATCACCCTTGAGCTGGCGCACCGCCTCCAAAAACGGCAGGCTCTCGATATCCCCGACCGTACCCCCGACCTCGGTGATGACCAGGTCGCAGCTGTCGGCCACATCCAAGATGGTGCGTTTGATCTCATCGGTAATGTGGGGGATCACCTGCACCGTCCCCCCCAAATAATCCCCTCGCCGCTCCTTGTTGATGACGGTATCGTAGATCCGCCCCGTGGTGCAGTTGTTTTTCCGGCTGAGTTTGGCGTGCGTGAAACGCTCGTAGTGTCCCAGGTCCAGATCGGTCTCGGCGCCGTCGTCGGTGACAAAGACCTCCCCGTGCTGGAAAGGGTTCATGGTACCGGGGTCGACGTTGATATAGGGATCAAGCTTGAGCATGGAGATGGTCAGCCCCCGGCTCTCCATCAGGGCCCCGATAGAGGATGCGGCCAGCCCCTTGCCCAGGGAGGAGAGCACGCCCCCGGTGATGAAGATAAACTTAGTCCTCACACCTGCCCTCCGATTAATCGTTCTATCAGGCGATGCCCCTCGGCCACGACAACCCCGCTCTTGGCAGCCGCTGCTTCGTCAAATCCCCCTGCCCCTGACGCGCGTTTATCCGCAGAATCATAGAGCACAAAGGGGACCGGGTCTTCGGCGTGGGTCTTAATTTCAATGGGAGTAGGATGGTCGGGCAGGATCATAATCCGGTAAGCGCCTCGTTGCGCCATCCCCTGGACGATGGTCCCCACGACCAGTTCGTCAAAGGACTCGATGGCCGCGATCTTGGCCTCGAGGTCCCCGTTGTGGGACGCCTCGTCCGGCGCCTCCACGTGCAGATAGATGAAGTCGTCCCGCTCCAAGGCCCGTAACGCGTATTCGGCCTTGCCTTGATAATTGGTGTCCAAATAGCCGGTGGCACCCGGCACGGTAATCACCTTAAGGCCGGCGTAGATGCCGATCCCCTTGATCAGGTCAACGGCGGAGATGACGCTCCCCTTCAAACCAAACCGTTCGGTCAGGGTCGGCATTTGCGGTGCCCTGCCCTGGCCCCAGGGCCAAGTGGCGTTGGCCTCGCGGTTACCTGCCTGACGCCTCCGTTGGTTTATGGGGTGCGCGTGCAAGAAGGTCTGCGTGTCGGTCATGAGTTGGATGAGCTCCTGGGCGCCATCCCCCGTGGGGAGGTATGCCCCGATTGCCTGCTCCGTAATGTCGTGCGGCGGGGTGGTCTTGATCTTGTCTCCCTTTCCCTTCCAGACGAGGAGATGACGGTAACTCACGCCCGGATAGAAATGAAAGGCCACGTTGCCGAATGCCTTGTCCAGACCCTTGATCAGCTCTCTCGCCTCTTCGGTGGTGATATGGCCGGCACTGTAGTCCCCCATGATCACCGACCCGCCGACGGCCTCCAAATTCACCAGGTTCAGGCGAAAGGCACAATCATCAGGACTGAGTTTCACTCCGATGCTCGCGGCCTCCAAAGGGCCGCGGCCGGTGTAGTATCGGCGGGGGTCGTAGCCGAAGATGGAAAGGTTGGCGATCTCGCTCCCCTTGGGCATGCCCGGGGGTATGGTGTGGGCCAGCCCGATCTCCCCTTGCTGCGCCAGAGCATCCATGTTCGGGGTGCGGGCGACCATCAGGGGGGTCTTACCACCCAGCTTTGCTATTGGACGATCGGCCATCCCGTCCCCGATGAGGATGAGGTATTTCATCAGCGCGTGCTTTTATGCAACTTTTATACCCAAAAATTAACTATATCAAAATTGGCCCAGAAGTCAAACGAAAAGGGAGCCCGTTTTTTACAGGCCCCCGCCACAATCCATTTAATTATACCACCGCTGTTAAAAAAAGATATGAGTTATTTTTCGACGAATCACCTCAGAAACCTGCTTAAGATCAAGGAAGGAAGAAGGAATGGTAAAATCTGCGGTTATAATGAGCCGCTCGTCGGATCATATGGTTTTGCCAGTTTTAATTTTTCGATATCAATTAAATCTTGCGCCCTGTTGCTGGCTTGTTTCGCCTGTATCAAGTCCGCTCTCGATATAAACGGAATAGTTAATTCTTCCAGCTGCGTCTCTTCACGCTGCTTCCATGCACGTTCGAATTCAACACCGGGTATGGACAGCATGATATCCAGTCGGAAAGGAGGATTTCCCATGGAGTAGAAATAGCCTTGTTCAGTGAAATCGGCGGGAGATAAATCTTTCAGCGGAGCTCCGAAGTCTTGCAGCGCCGAAAACACCGCTTTCGCATTTTCCTCATCAGTCGAAATCCACAGGTCGAGGTCTCTCGTGAAACGCGGCTCAGTATATTTCATGACAGCATAGCCGCCGACCACGAGATAGCGAACCTTATGCTTTGCCAAAAGACTCAATAGTTCTTTGAAGTCGGGGCTCGTCAACATGTCCGTATCTCAGCATGAGATAGTCCAAGAGCATATCCAGCGCCGCTTTAAAAATGGCCTCGTCTCCCTGTGACTGCCAGAAAGCGATATCGAAACGATCGTCTGTATCGCCGATGCGACGGTATGCTTCAACTATTTCTCTCATATCTCGCCTCTTCTAACGGCACATTACTTTGTTAAACATGAACCCACGTTTAATTTAATTGTATAGAGTAACAGCGTACTGGTCAAGATATTTCTGCAAAAAAGGGGGCCTCTTGTATCAGGCCCCCAGCCAGATCTGGAATGCATTGTAACACTTCTACGGAACCAAAAGATTAGGAGGGAAAGCGGAGAGTGGATGTTTTAACTCCTGGTTCCTTCGCATTTGCCCGGTTGCTGTAGACCTCGCCCCAGTTGGCTTTGATTACCGCATTCACGTCTTCTGCGTGCTTCGGTTCGGCGACACTTTGTTGTTTGCCCCCCATTTCGCAACGCAAATTTTAGCGACCACTTCTCGCGGCAACGTTGAAGGCATAAAAAAAGTTTTGGGGAACTTTATTGGGACATCGCTATTTTCAAATTTGCATAATCATTGAGGACATTCTGCAATGGCATTAATCATCTGTCCAATGCTAAAGCTAGGCTAGGCTGCCGCGGAAAGTTCTAGTGTATAAAGCGTCTTTATAGGAATTTTTTTTGTTGCGTCAAGAATCTCTATGGCGACAATTTCATCTCTCTTCGTAGTATGCAAAATAACACCTTCTGCTATTTCTACCGCTCCATCAGGCTTTTTCGTTGACATCTGAATATAGGCGGCATCAACTTCCTTATCATATTTTATCTTCATGGCTTTCCTCCAACCCTCCTTTTTAACGGGTAGGCAGTAATAAAATGGTTGTTTCCCCCTTACTTTTCTTATAAACGACCTTAAGTGGGAACTGCGTATATTTTGGGGGAAATTTCTTGAGCGGCGCCAGCTTATCTCCTTCTCTGGCCGTTGTGTCCGGCGACTCTATGATTTTTAGTATATCCTTTTCAGTTATTTTGCAAAGACGCATATTATTTTTTTGCATGCCTCGATAGCTTCATCACATACTCCGTTTCTTCTCAAACCTTACCACTGGACAAAGAAATTAGGTGAGATAAAGCAGTTCTGATCCATCACCTGCCTCTGATCCGTACCGCTTCTCCCCTACCCCACCTATGCGTGCGACTGAGGTTTTCTCCCTTCAGGGCGATCTCCAAAAACCCCGCGCTCCCCCACAGGGCAATGATTTCTCCCACCTGTCCCTGTTCATAGGCCGTCTTGAGCCCCTGAATCCGCTCCCCCCCGATCTCTATCGCAATCAGATCGTCGGGGGCAATTCCTCCGAGGTCTTCCTGAGAGATATTGGTAACGAGGTTGCCGAAGGCATCAACCCAGATCACCTCGCCGCTGAGCACGGCATCTTTGAGAAGGGGAACGGGGATGGCGAGGGTCGTGAGCCGGCTCGCGTCAAGAAGCGGCCCCATCTCCGCCGGGTCGATTTCTCGCGAGAGATGGGCGGCTGCCGGCGCAAAGATGTCCCTGCCGTGAAAGGTCCGGCTCACGCGGGGGAGGCGAAAGCGCTCCTCCACAAGCTCATAGGCCCGCACTTCCTGCTCGCGTTTTAACACAAACGTAAAGATGCCGTTGTCCGGCCCGACAAAGAGGTAATCTCCTGCCTCCAGGGCCAGGGGTCTCCTCGCGCCCCCTACCCCGGGATCGACAACAGCCACGTGGATGGTCCCCGCAGGGAAAAAGGCATAGGTCTGTCCCAGGACAAGGGCGCCCCCCATGACGTCATGGGGTGGTATGTGGTGGGCGAGGTCGACGATGCGGCAGTCGGGGTTGATATCGAGGATAACTCCCTTCATCGCCCCGATATACCCGTCCGCCAGCCCAAAGTCGGTCAACAGGGTAATGATCGGCCTATCTGCCATCCGCCCCCCTGAACCGTACCAGGGTCTCTTCAAAAGGCGGTCTGATTATCCCGTCTTCCGTGACGATGGCGCTTATATAACGGTGCGGGGTGACGTCGAAGGCGGGGTTGCGGACAGCCACCCCTTCCGGAGCAGTGCTCCTCCCCCCAAGGGTTGTTACCTCCGAGGGATCGCGTTCTTCAATGGGGATCTCTTCCCCTGTTTTGATGGTCAAATCGAAGGTAGAAAGGGGCGCGGCCACATAGAAGGGTATCTCATGCTCGCGGGCGAGGATGGCCAGGGTGTAGGTCCCGATCTTGTTGGCCACATCCCCGTTGCCGGCGATCCTGTCTGCCCCGACGATACAGAGATCGATCTCTCCCTGCCGCATGAGCGTACCTGCCATATGGTCGGCGATAAGGGTGACGGGGATCCCTTCCTGCCGGAGCTCCCAGCAGGTGAGCCTCGCGCCTTGGAGCAGCGGCCTCGTCTCGGTGGCGATCACCTGAATTCCCTTCTTATCTTCCCACGCCCGTCTGATCACGCCGAGGGCTGTACCGTACCCACCCGTAGCCAGGGCGCCGGCATTGCAGTGGGTCAAGATCGTCGCGCGGGCAGGGACCAGTGTCGCCCCGTTCGCCCCGATCTGTTTGTTGATGGCGATGTCCTGCTCCAAGACGGCCAAGGCCTCGGCAACCAGGAGCCCCTTGATCGCCTCCACCGGCTTCGCTTCATTGGCCTCGCACACCCCTTGCATCCGGGCCAAGGCCCAGCAAAGGTTCACGGCAGTAGGGCGTGCCCCCTTGAGGGAATCACAGATTTTGTTGAGCTCACTATAAAAGCTCGGATAATCCGTTTCGGTAATACCCAGGGCACCCAGGGCAAGGCCCATGGCGGCGGCAATCCCAATGGCCGGGGCACCCCTGATGGCCATCTCCTTGATGGCCTCAGTCACGGCAGCGGCATCCGCGCATTCCAGATAGACCTCCTTTGCAGGAAGCTGCCGTTGATCGAGGATGAGGACCTTATTATCCTGCCAGGCAATGGTCTTGGGGAACATGTTTTAGTCTCACCTTGTTGGTTAACAATCGCAATGAATTGGGTTCTCTTTTAATTGGTTTGGTCAAAGGATCCAAGCCCCGTCCCACTTTGTAAAAAAAATCGAATGGCGGGATGTCGCATAGCGACAGATTCGAGGGTTCAATCTCACTCAGCAATGTGATTTTATGGTAGCGAGATGCCGCAAGCGGCAGGGTTCGAGTTTCTATCATTTCACTAGAATCCTAGACCCCTTGATCCCTAGACCCCTTGTTTGCCTCTCCTATCATAGGGGAGCAGGGCTACGGTGTCAAACGATTATGGAGAGGTGATGGGCCTTCACCGCGATAGATGGGGATGAGATACTATCTCTTTTTTATTTCAACGATTCTGGTTTTCGAACAGCTTTGTACCCCAACCGGTGTCAATGGCATACCCTATACATTTCGAAAAGATTTCATAATCAAGGTCAGGGCACTGCATGCCTTTTTTCTCCAGTATGGACCGAGTATTATGGTCGTTGAATGTCCTGACGTCTGTCATGTAAGGCTTGTATGCTTCGACGTAAGTATCGAAGAGTATCTCAAGGTCGTTTCTCGATTTTTCGTCAAACGCCTCCTTGTGAACTGCCTGTAGCCCTTCGAGATTAAAATATCTTGTCGTATAGTCGACCAGCTCGTCGATGGTCTTGGTTCTTTGGTTGACGATATGAAATACGCCGCCTTCCAGACATCTATCCATTATCTCCATGAACGCCTTGACGAGAAAATCGATGGGCACCAGATTTAAGCCATTGCCGTTGCCCGCTTCAATCCGGATGGGCAGATGCAGGGCGCCATCCCTTCCCATGGTGACGCCCATCTGCGCCGCCCTTTTGCCGTTATTTTCTTTAATGTCTTTCACAAAGAGATTTTTGAGGAACACGATCGTCTTCAAAGGATAGTAGAGGGCATTGAAGTGGAGGCTCCTCCCATCTTCCGAGCTGCCGTAGACGATTGAAGGCCGGTACACGGTAAGCCTGATCCCATGGCTTTCACAGCACTCGTGAAGAAGTTGCTCGCCGAGGTATTTGGTTTCTTCATAGACGTTTGTGAAGGCGGCTGTTTCAACGAATTCTTCCCGGCAAGGACCGTTCTTCTTGCCTGCTACATAGGCGGTGCTTACGTGGTGAAAGAAATAGCATCTCCCCTGTACGGCAAGATCAAGGAGATGCCGGAGGCCTTTGATGTTCGCCTTCTCTATCTCGGGCCTCTTTCTTTCCGAAAATGAGGTGTTGGAGGCACAGTGGATGATCTCATCGATGCTTCTTGCCAGATTATCATAGGCTTCCTGATCCAGGCCCAGACGAGGCTGGTCCATGAACGCCTCAACAACCTTGAGCCGTGTTTGCTCCTGCTGGCCCATGCCGAGCCATTCCAGCAATTGCGCAATCCTTGCCCGTGCGCCCAGCTGTTTATCGGGCCGGGCAAGTAATAAAACCCGACATCCTCGGCGCAGCAAGGCGCCGGTTATGTGGCTGCCGATAAATCCCGTTGCACCCGTCACGAGAATCGAGCAGTCTCTCTCCCGGCGTTTTTCTGCAAGTGTTTGGGTAGATACTCTGATGGTTTGCTCTTGCATTAGTTTAGGGCCGCATGCTCATCGGTAGAAAAAGTGTTCTTTTCTCGCGCAGCCCTGGGAGAGGATATGCTTCATCGTTTTGATGCCCTTGATATCCGCGCTTAATCTCTCGAGCTGGGGATCTATTTCAGCCATGGCCTTCCCGATTTTCTCGGCATCTGCTCTGCTTGTTTGATCGATGTAGTAATCATATTCTAGGATCGCCCTCTTTCCGAAATCCATGGGTGTGAGAAAGCCGTACTCGTTTTCAATAATGTATTTGTCCCCCACTTCCTTGAACAGCCTGATGATTTCCTTAATAGTTTCTATTCTGTCAAGAGGGACGTACAAAATGAAGGCAACGACATGCTTATGCCGAGCCATTCTCGAGCTTATGATCCGGAACATAGTGAGCCATGCGAGGTCGGTCATTTCCGGTCTGGAGTAAAGTTGCGTGTAGAAATCGCGCAGATCTTCTTCGACGGAACTGGCCAGGGTCTCAGGCGACGGTGCAAGTGCGGCCTCGAGCAAGGGATACATTTCTTTCATGCAAAAGATCTCATAGGCGTATTTGTCGCCCTCGAAATTCTGGAGCAGCTCCGTCCATTCTTCTTCAGCCAGTCTGGGGAGGCCGAGCATCAACATTCTGAACAGCCTGTTGTCGATCGTTACCCCTGCCATCTTCTTGACCGCGTCGCGCGCGTATCTATCTCCCACCATGAAGACCATCGAGTTTATGTCGAGTGATTTGGCGAGATTCTCTTTAACCTTGTCGGCCAATGCGGCTGTCGGCGCCATAAAAGTAGAAAGATAGTGTCCTCCCAGAACCGCCAGGGAGATGCCGATCCTCCGTGCACTGAGATCGCGTGCAAGGGCGACGGCTTCATCGAAGCTGCCCATAGGCACCATCAGCCCTTCCTCGTCCTCGGTGGTGGGGTACATTTTGACATCGGCCTTCGTGCAGATACCCGGCGGCGGCAGCAGCATCATCTCATTGCGAAAAGAGAAGAGATTGGGGGCTTGTCTTTCATCAAGTTCGAAGACGTGCCCCGTCTTATCCACGAATTCCGCATTGATAAGATTATCTGCGGCCACGCCATAGGCGTTTGACCACGTAGAAAATATGCCGGTGCACACGATGTTGCCGCAGACCGTGGCCGCGGGTTCGGCGGTGTTTACCCTTAATCCGTGTTTTTGCGCCTCTTTTTGCAACTCAAAGGAGGTAACGCCCGGCTCGACGGTAGCCACCCAGTTGTCGCGATCGATAGTAATGGATTTCATGCGGTACATGTCCAAGACGATGCCGTCGGTAAAGACGATGCCGAAGACGCTGCTGCCGTTGCCCCTGATGGCGTAGGGGAGGCCGTTTTTGTTGGCGAGGTTGACGATGGCAACGACGTCGTCCTTTGATCGAGGCAATACGACATAACCCGGCATCTGCATCTCTTTTAGCGGGAATGGATCGTTTGCATAGGCTACAAGGCTCGCTGGGTCATTTGTCGCCCACTCCTCACCAACGATCTTCCTGAGCCCCTTTAAAACCTCATCCTCCCCTATTCTCATTGCCGCGTTCTTTTCCAGTGCGGCTTCTACATACTGCTTTAACGCCTTCATTACCGTCATGGGGCGCATGCCCGTTACAAAGTGACACTGTTTATCGCAGATCCCACAGAGCGTGCAGCTGTTGGCTATATCAACCAGCCCTTCGGTAAGGGGAAGGAGATTATTGGCTAGGGCGTTGTAAATGTCCATCCTGCCCTGGGGATAATAACTGACGTAACACTTCCGCGCCCCAGAGGGGCACAGACCGGTCCCCAGAAAGTCGATCTTGCACATGGCGTAATGACGGCACTGGGCAGCTAATTTGCGCGCTTGTTCTGAGATCATGAGTCCCCCTTCTACAAGGTATTATTCATGGCTGTACTGCTTTCAAGGACTTCATTCCCGGCATCAGGATCGGATCAAGACCCCTGCTTTTCGAAAGTTTGATCGTTTGCCCCTATTGCTTATCGTAAACAAACAGGGGTGTCTTGTCAAACGATGAGACGCCGGCAAGAGGTTTTGGAGACTATGCGGGTAGCGAAGCGGGTTATTTGAGGCCTCTGACTCAGCAGGTCGGCGACACCTACCGCTCCTGCTCTCACCTTGCAAAAAACGTTTCGGTTGACAATAGGGAAGAAAATGACACCGCCTCGTGGATGCGACCGAAGCGGCAACTTACAGGTGGTAGAGTTCCCCGTATTTGGTCCGCAGATAGTGGATGTAGGGATCAATGTTCAGGGGGGCTCCTGTCGCACGCTCGATGAGCTCGGACGGTTGGTACTTGCTGCCGTGCTGGTAGACATGATCACCCAGCCATCCGCGCAGGGTATCGAACTTTCCCTGCTCTATCTCCTGGTACAAATTCGGATGAGCGGCAAGGGCCGCGGCAAAAAACTGTGCGCCCATGAGGTTGCCGAGCGTGTATCCCTGGAATTCGCCGCCGATGAGACCGCCGTACCAGTGCACATCCTGTAGCACACCGTCGCGATCGTCAGCAGGGGTAATGTTCAGATCGGTCCGGTAGCGCTCGCGCCATGCCTCGGGGAGATCGCGCACCGCAAGAGTGCCGTCCAGTAACGCCAGCTCGAGATCGAAGCGGATGACGACGTGCAGGTTATACGTTACCTCGTCGGCATTAGTACGGACTAAGGACGGCCTGACCTTGTTAATGGCCCGGTAGAAGGTATCGAGCGGCACGGAACCCAACTGACGGGGAAAAACCTCCTGCAACCGCGGATAAAAGAAATGCCAAAAGCCGCGGCTCCGGCCCACGAGGTTTTCCCACAGGCGCGATTGACTCTCGTGCACCCCAGCCGATACGCCGCCGGCGAGCGGTGTCCCTTCAAGTTCCATACGGATTCCCTGCTCATACAGGGCATGGCCGGCCTCATGCATGGTGCTGAAGAGGGCCTCACCCAGATCGTCCTCCCTCACGCGGGTCGTGATGCGCACATCCCCAAGCGAAAACTTGATCATAAAGGGGTGGTGCGTCTTATCCTGACGGCCGCGCGTAAAATCATACCCCAGGCGCGCAATGACCTCTAGGCCGAAGGCCAATTGCTCCGCCTCGGGAAACTGTTGGTATAGGCATGCGTCATCGGCAACGGGGTTGGCCATGATGGCCTGAGCAAGAGGAACCAGCTGTTGATGCAGGGAGCTGAACAGGGGGCGTAGCGTCGCCGCCGTCATCTCTTCATTGGAAAAATCGATCAGGGGATCGATGATATGTTCGTACCCCGGGAAGAAATCCGCGAGCTGCCGGCTCAGATCAAGTGTTTTTTCGAGATAGGATGCAACCGCGGCAAAATCGTTTGTCGGCCTGGCCTTGGTCCAGACCTCGTAGGTTGCGGCCATATGGTTGGAGAGCTGGGCCATAAAGGCAGCCGGAACCTTTGCCGCGCGCTCATAGTCTCGGCGCGTAACACGGATGAGGCTCGCCTCATCGGAATCGTAGGGAAGACTTTTTTCGTAGGGAGTCAGCACATCGAGGAGCCTCCCCATGGAGGAATGGATTAGCTGCTGATGAGCCAGTTTTCGCAAGGTAGCGATCTGACGTGCGCGCGCCGCCGCTCCGCCAGGAGGCATATGGGTCGTCTGGTCCCAATACAACAACGCCGCGGCGGCGTTCAAATCATTGATTGCACCGAGACGGCGCCTGAGACCTTCGAGTTTAGCTCGCACAGAGTTTCTGGTAAGCGCCTACTTCTGTGTCTTTAGCAACTTTGGAAGGCTGCTGTTCCTCCTCCGTCTGAATCCCTAATCGCTGCTCGGCCGCCCGGAGAATATTCCCCAACATCTCGCTGTACGAAATGTTCGCGACCTTGGACATCTTTGCCAAGTGCCCATCCCAGCACCACCCCGGGTTCGGGTTTACCTCGAGGAGCTTGGGGGTACCTTCCGCGTCAAGCCGCCAGTCGAACCGGCAGTAGTCTCTGCATTCGAGCCGCTCATACAGCTTGACGCAGCACTCTTCTACGAACTTCTCCGTATCCTCGGGGAGCTCGGCGGGTATAGATCTGAGGTTGTTCCAGTAGGGTGATTCCGGAAGCCATTTGGCTTCATAGCCGCATATCTTGGGGAGTTCCGGCGGCAGGGTGGAATAATCTTCCTCCAGGATGGGCAAGACGGTGTATGATTCGGGGGGGTTGCCGATGATGCCGATGGTGATGTCCTTGCCGGTAAGGAATTCCTCTACGAGGAGGGGCTTATCATAACCGAATTTATCCCTGATCTCCGCGATGGCGTTGACCAGTTCCTCGATGGTATAGGCCACACTCCGCTGGGTGATTCCAAAACTGGAATCGCCGATGTTGGGCTTGACGATGACCGGGAACCCGAAGGGGAGTTCAAAGGCGGTATCTTCCGGCTTGACAAAAAATGCCTCGGGCACCGGTATCTCCATCTCCTTAGCGATCCCGCGGATCAGTGATTTATCGTAGCAGAAGGCGAGGCACTGCGGGCCTGACCCGGTATAGGGGATTCCCAGTATTTCGAACAGGCTGGCGACGTGAAGCTCTTTTTTCGCGTCGTTGTTATACCCCTCGTCGCACAGGTTCAGGACATAATCGAACTTTTCGTTTCCTTTCAGCAAATCCTGGATGATCGTGTCATGGTTATGGAGGTACGTGAATTGGTACCCTGTGTTCTCCCGTAAGGCCGCTTTCAACCGATCGATCGTATAGAAATCGTCGTCATCGAAGATGCGCAAAGGCTTTAAGGGGTCCGGTTTGCTGGGATCCCCCATGACCACGGCCACATGTTTCGCGATATCCTTTTGTCTCCCCTTGATAGGAGTCCACTCCTTTTTCACGACACCGGTAACGAGGAGGCGACGCTCCATCATCCCCAGGTCCTGATTGCGCTGAGAGTTCGTGGTAATTTCGGCGTGGAAGGTCGTGTTGTTGCAACCCACCGTGGCCAACAGCCGGGAGAGCCCTTCCCGGGTATAGAGCCGCTCCGCATAGAAGTGATCGGCAACCATACCCCTTTCCACGTGATTGATCATTTCGCGGGATATCAGGCGATCCTCGTCGACAGAGAGCGAGCGTTCACGGCAGACAAAACGTTTCTTATCTATCCATTCCCAGGAATGCGGTTTGAAATGTTCTCTGAGATATTCTCCGTCTGCGATATCGATGACAAATCTCCCCCACGGCTTCAAGACCCTGAATACCTCTTTGAACACCTTGAGGTCTTCTTGCGCCGCCTCAAAGTATCCCAAACTGTTCCCCAGGATCATGACCACGTCGAAGGTATCGGCGGCATAGGGGATCTTTCGCGCATCTCCCTCGCGGACTCTGACCCTGAGACCTTCGAACTTGGCTGTTGCCTTGGCCTTTTGAATCAAGTAGTGGGAGCGGTCCAGTCCTTCAATATTCCTGTACCCCCGCCGCGCCAGCTCGAGCGAGTGCCGCCCCTGACCACAGCAGAGATCCAATATCTTGTCTTCCGGGGACAAGTTGAACATTTCGGCGAGGATATCCACCTCGTGGCGGGTAAGATTCTGGTCATCCACCACATCTGCATCTGTTTTCAGGTACAAATGGTTGAAAATATTGCGCCACCAATCAGGATGGACGTGTTCCTCGAGGTCTTGGACTGGTCCTAATATCTTACGTTTACCCTTGCCATTTTTCCCCCGTTGCGGAGGTTTATCGGGTAGTGGCTTTTCCTCCATGCGCTGGCTCCTCCTTGCGCCTCGGCATCCCTGAAAGGGAATAACCTTATTTTTCTTATAGCAGCTTTTTTAGATTTCGCAAGTCTTTTTTTACGAAAAAAATAAATTTTTACACCCTTTTCCCTGCCAACCTAACCCTGTCGCACTTCTCGCTTCGAGATCAGACCCCTGAACCGGTACCAAAGCCATAAGCCGAAGCCATAAGCCGCGGCCAGAAGCCGAAGCCGAAGGTGGCCTTTAGGTCAGTGGCCTTTAGGTCAGTGGCCTTTAGGTCAGTGGCCTTTAGGTCAGTGGCCTTTAGGTCAGTGGCCTTTAGGTCAGTGGCCTTTAGGTCAGTGGCTTTTAGCCAGTAGCCCCTTGGTCTAGGGGGGAAAAAGAAGTGCTCTCGCGCACCTAGACCCTTTGCCAGCCGGCTTGACCGCCGGAAGCACGCTAAAATATCTTCTTCGAGGAGTTTCCCTGCCGAGATCACCGGAGGAAGAAGGGGTAACAAAGCTACACGCGCCCTCCCACGAGACCCATGGGCTCGAATTTCGCCACGAGAGAAGCGAAATCAGGGTCATGGAGGACCTTTCTGGCAAATTTCATGTACTTGGTTACAATGGACCTGACGGCCAACTGTAATTCATAGGGTTTTATGGGTTTTTCCAGCAGATGCGTGACATCCGCCGCCACGCACATATTCACCACATCTTCGTTGGCATTGCCGGTAACGATAATGGTATCTTCGGCGGCCGCGGTATACTTATTCTTGATGGCGTCGAGGAAGGCAAAGCCGGTCTGGTCGCGGAGGAAGACGTCTAAGATAAATATGGCGATGCTCGAATCCTGGCCGAGACAATATTCAATGGCATCATCGGCCTTATTGAAGGCCATGACCTCGCCCCACGCGTAGAACCGTTTGATGGTCTCAGCCATCACGATACAGAGGTTTTTATCGTCGTCAATGATAATGACATCCAATCCCTCGGACATATAGCTCCTCCCTTGTTACAAGAAAAATGCCCCTGATGCGAGTACCGTTCTTATCTTCCCCCTTCTTACAGAATTGAACCCTAGCAATATCTATAAGTATACTCCAACATCTATCCTTTACAACCGGTTTTTAGTCTTCCCTCGTGCGAGGGGACGCATCCTTTTATTATTTGGCGATGCGCTGCAAGACCATGGGGGAGGCGTCACCATAGAGCTCCTTGTTATGCAGGTTTTTCTTGATAAACCGGTAGAGCGCCCGCGAGGACGTAAGGGGCTCAGTAAAGAGCTTGTCTTCGACAACCCATGCCGTCAGGGTGTCTCCGGAGATGATATATTTGGCAATCCACCACCCCCTTACCTCAGATTGCCCCTTGATCTCCTGCACGTTCAGGAAACGCTCATCGTTGACCATCGTGACAAAGGCCCTCATTGCTTCACACTCGCACGTGCCTTTTTTGATCTCCGCGCCAGATATGAGGAATTCATGCTCGTTGAACTGCTGGATAGTCATGGTGAACGACTCCCCTTGTTCCGTGTTCTTCCACTCGCCTACCAGCGCCGCATCGAACGGCGCCTTACTCCCCTCTCCCAGGGGCACCTTTGCCTCATAGGGACACCCCCACAAAAGGGGGAGGAGACCAACTATGAATAACACCCCGCTTAAACTTTTTTTCATCGCTATCCTCCTCTCGTTACGTAATCGAATCCTCGAACGCATTATCATGTTGCACAACATCATCGTTTACTCTTTGAAAATGAATAGAATATGAGGCTTGCCAGCATCCCTATAAAACAGACAAAAAAAGCGAGATGATAGGGATAGGACTCAATCTGATCGGATCCCCCGCCGCAGTGGGTAGCGAGCGCGATGATCACCCCGATGACTTGTATAAAGACGGCACCGCCGGCCATCAAGAAAAAATTGACCGCTGTGATAACGCTCCCCGACATGGATAGGGGAAAGAGCTCCTTGATATGCGCATAACCGAGCATGCCGAAACCGTTGAAAAAACCAAGAAACATGAAGAGTACACAAAAGGCAAGGGTGCCCTCGAGCGGTACGATCCCCGTGAGGAGAAAGAGGCACACCACATAGCAGCTGAGACCGAGGAGGAGGACGGATTTGGTGGTACGAAAGACCCGGTCGGCGAGGTGGCCCGCAATGGGGGAACTGATGGCCATACCGATGGACAGCATCGTCAGGATGTTTCCCGCCGTCACCGGCGTGTATCCCCTGACGCTCATGAGGTAAGGACCAAACCATACCCCCTGGAGGGCGATGAACGTCCCATATCTGAAAAACGCCAAGGAGCTTATCTGCCAGAAGGAAAGGCTGCCCAGGATCATGCGCGCTGATCTGATGAGCCCTGTCTGATGCAGCGGGTCGGAAGCATGCATCACCGATGTGCTCCCTTTATCCGCATCGTCTCGCAACACCCAAAAGAGCAGAACGGCAAGGACAGCGGTGATGATGCCGCACAAAAAGAGCGTGAGCCTCCAGCCGATCAACGTGTTGAGATACGCCAGCGGAGAAGTAGCAGCAAGTGTCCCCACCGTGCCGATGGCGATAATGGTCCCGGAGAGGGTGGCAAACCTCCGGGGAGAATATCGTATGACAAAGACCTTCAAGCTCCCCATGAGCGCCGACGCCATTCCAATGCCGAGTAGTACCCTGCCGACGAATGCGGTATGGTAGTTTCCCGCGGCGGCAAAGCAAAAGGCGCCGGCGGCCCCCACGAGGGTAAAGAAGGCAATGACTCGGCGCGGCCCGACGCGATCCAGAAGTATGCCGATCGGTATCTGAAACAGGGCAAAGGCATAAAAAAAGGCGCTGCCGAGTACTCCCAATCCCTCGGCATCAAGGTTGAAATCCCTGACCAGATCAGGTGCGATAACGGCGTTCGTGACCCGGTAGAACATAGAAAAGCAGAACACGGCAGCAAGGACGGGGAAAATAAAAAATGATTTACGTATCATCGGCAACGTCTCAGAAGAGGGCATGCGCCGCAGCCGACGTCGAGAATAGACTCGTCTCCTCGCGAGGCGAGCTTTGCAATAAGCTCCATGGCCCACTGCCGCTGCGCAGAGGAATGGCGCGCATAGTCATCCGCGTCCCAATGCCGGTCGGCTATCAGCATTCGTCTACCGTAATCGCCCTCAGCTTGAATGCCTTGGCGAGCAAGCCGTCTTCGATATTTGCAATAGCTCTCATGACCGTATCTTAAAAAATTATAATTAGATATGCCTAATTTATGCATAGGTGTCAAGCGCAGCACAGTGACCGCCAATCAGCACCTTGCATCAGGGGGGACAAAGAAAAAAATCCCCCTCGCCCCTAGATAAAGAAGGCTGGGGGGACCAGAAATTTATTTTTTAAGTGCTCTACGCTATGCCGCCTGAGCCTCCTCGTGGCGGAGCTTGAAGCGCTGGGTCTTTCCCGTGGAACTCTTGGGAAGTTCCTTGACGAATTCTATCCAGCGCGGATATTTGTATTTGGCCAGCCTTTCGAGTACCCACTTCTTTAGCTCTTCGGCCAGTTGATCAGAAGGCGTAAATCCTTCCCGGAGCACGACAAAGGCCTTGGGTTTAGCGAGCCCTTTTT
>Ga0154798_1058_pt1 | contig 32143 bp, 25 predicted proteins | sample Rifle2008BG16ft_FD_105806 | JGI IMG/M metagenome (GOLD analysis project Ga0154798, IMG submission 105806) | Deltaproteobacteria bacterium RBG_16_54_18 | reverse complement strand
CCGGAATGGGGTTGGACATTGGCATGGTCGGCGCCGAAGAGCTCCTTTGCCCGCTCGATGGCAAGCCGCTCCACGACATCCATATACTCGCACCCGCCGTAGTACCGTCTGCCGGGATATCCCTCGGCATACTTATTGGTGAGTACCCCCCCCTGGGCCTCCATAACCGCCTCGCTCGTATAATTCTCCGCGGCGATCATTTCAATCTTGTGCTCCTGACGACGCGTCTCCTGCTCGATGGCATCCGCCATCTCCTTATCAACCTGGGGGAGACTCGATTTAAGATTGTTCAACCTTTAAAGTTCCTCCTCTCTATGGCCTCGATCTGCTGCAGCCTCCTGAGGTGTCTCCCCCCTTGGAACTCGGCCGTGAGCCACGCCCGGACCATCTCGCAGGCAAGCCCCGGTCCGACGACCCTCCCCCCCATCACCAGGACATTGGCATTGTTGTGCTCCTTGGCCAACCGGGCCGTATAGACGTGGTTGACCAGGGCCGCCCTGACCCCGGGGAATTTATTGGCGACGATGCTCATGCCGATGCCGGTGCCGCAAATGAGGATACCACCCTCCACCTGCCCGGTCGAGACCTTTTCCGCCACTGCCTGGCCGAGGCCCGGGTAATCCACCGACCCTTCGTCAAGGCAGCCGAGGTCTTGGACCTCGTGACCGAGCCCCCGCACGAAGACAACGAGTTCCTCCTTGAGACGGAACCCCCCGTGGTCGCTCGCCATGGCTGTCAGCATCTCACCCCTCGTATTTTTTAAATGCCAAGGTCGCGTTGGTCCCGCCGAAGCCGAAGGAATTGGAAATCACAATCTTCACCGCTTGCTCCCGCGCCGTGTTCGGGACATAGTCCAGGTCACACTGCGGATCGGGGTTCTCGTAGTTGATGGTGGGGGGTATGATCCGGTCCCGGATCGCGAGACAAGAGAAGACGGCCTCCGTACTCCCCGCGGCCCCCAGAAGGTGGCCGGTCATGGACTTAGTGGAACTGACGGCGAGCTTTGCGGCATGCCCTCCGAAGACACGTTTAATGGCGATCGTCTCTACCATATCGTTGAGTTCCGTGGAGGTACCGTGGGCATTGATGTAGTCGACCGCGTCGGGGGAGAGTTTTGCATCCCGCAGGGCCATCTGCATACAGCGGGCAGCCCCATCCCCTTTGGGATCAGGGGCCGCCAGGTGATAGGCATCGCTTGTATAGCCATACCCGACGAGTTCCGCGTAGATCTTGGCCCCCCGGGCACGGGCATGTTCCAGTTCCTCCAAGATAGTGACGGCGGCACCCTCACCCATCACGAAACCGTCCCGGTCCCGCTCAAAGGGGCGGCTGGCCCGCTCGGGCTCCGCGTTCCTCGTCGAGAGGGCCTTCATGGAGTTAAAACCCGCGACGGCGAGCGGCGTGATCGTGGCCTCCACCCCGCCGGCAATGATGGCATCGGCGTCGCCATACTGGATACACCGGAAGGCATCACCGATGGAATGGGCGCCGGTGGCGCAGGCCGTCACGACACAAAGATTGGGCCCCTTGGCGCCGAAACGCATGGCAATGTGCCCTGAGGCCTCGTTGGCGATCAGCATGGGGATAAAGAAGGGGGTAACCCGCTGCGGCCCCCGTTCTAAGAGGACCGTGTGGTACTTTTCAATGCTCGATAATCCTCCCAGGCCCGTGCCGACGATAACGCCGATACGCTCGGCGTTATTGTTAGAGACCGCGAGTCCGGAGTCGGCCAGGGCGATCTCCGCCGCTGCCAGGGCATAGTGGATGAAGATATCCATCTTCTTCATTTCTTTCAGCTCGATATAATCCTCTGACCGAAAGCCCTTTACCTCGGCGGCGATCTTCGTCTCGAAATCCGTCGTATCAAACCGCGTTAAGGGACCGACCCCCGAAACTCCCTCGCATATCCGCGCCCAGACGGGATCAATACCGATCCCTTGAGGGAGCACCAGGCCCACTCCGGTAACGACTACCCTCCTGCTCAAGCTAGCACCTCAATCGTTATATTTTTCCCCCCGTCGCGATCTGACGGGGGGAATATTTGCTGTGAAGATGTTAAAAAGGGATATAAGCGCTTAAATACGTTCCTGGATATACTTTAGGGCATCGCCGACCGTTACGATCTTCTCGGCATCTTCATCGGGTATCTCTATCCCGTACTCATCCTCCAACGCCATCACCAATTCGACGAGGTCCAGAGAATCAGCGCCTAAATCATCAATGAATTTGGCCTCGGGAACCACCTCGCTCTCACTCACCCCGAGCTGCTGCACAATCAATTCCTTTACCTTTGCATCAACAGACATCGAGTTCTACCTCCTTTTTTTTAAAATTTCCCCTCCTACCCTATCAGGTGGAAAGAATATTTTCAAGCTCCTTTTATTTGCGCATTTTTTATCTGCGCTAGACTTGCGTGATCCTCGAGGTGAAACATCCCTTGCGCCCCGTCGATGCGGCGCAGCAAGCCCAGCAACACGGTGCCGGGTCCGAGCTCTACAAACCGCTCGACACCCAATGTGATCAACCGTTTCATCGAATCCTCCCACTGTACCGGGCTGCTCATCTGCCGTACCAGGAGATCGCGCACACGATCCTTCGCGGTATTCGGTTGTGCCTCCACATTGGTTACCACCGGGATCTGCACGTCATTGATCTGAATCTTTGCCAATTCAGCCCCCAACTTCTTACCGGCGGTCTCCATGAGGGGTGAATGAAAGGGGGCGCTCACCTGCAGGGGAATGGCCTTCTTGGCCCCCATTTCCGGCGCCAGGGCGATCGCCCGGCTCAGGGCCTCCATGTGGCCGGAGATCACGATCTGTCCGGGGGAATTAAAATTGGCCGGGGTCAGAACCTGCCCCTGTGCCGCTTGCTGACAGAGCGCCTCTACCTGCGCGCGCTCCATGCCCAAGACTGCTGCCATCCCCCCTACCCCCACCGGCACCGCCTCCTGCATAAAGCCCCCCCGCAACCGCACCATCCGGACGGCGTCGGGGAAACTCATCGCATCGGCCGCCACCAGGGCACTGAACTCCCCCAGGCTGTGGCCGGCAAGGTAATCGGCCTTCCACCCTACTTCCGCCTGCAAGACTCTCAAAGCAGCGATACTCACGGTCAGGATGCAGGGCTGGGTATTGATTGTCAGCTTTAATTGCTCCTCTGGACCGTTGTAGCAGAGGGCTTGCAGATCGAACCCCAGGGCATCGTTGGCCTCGGCAAAGGTAGCCCGGGCAACGGGAAAACGCTCGGCGAGCTCCTTCCCCATTCCCACGTATTGAGAACCCTGTCCCGGAAAGATAAAGGCGGTCTTGGCCATCAATCAGCCTCTCTTGCTCGCGAACTCTTTGATCAGTTCCAGGGCGATGTTGTTGCGCTGAATCTGATTGGTCCCCTCATAGATCTGGAGGATCTTGGCATCCCGCATCATCTTCTCCACCGGGAAATCCCGCATATACCCGTACCCCCCGAGGACCTGCACGGCATCAACCGTCACCTTCATGGCCATATCGCTCGGGAAGAGCTTGGCCATGGCCGATTCCTTGCTGTAGGACCTGGGATCGCTGTCGATGTACCGGGCCACCGCATAGACCAGGGCGCGCGATGCCTCGAGGTGCGCGGCCATGTCGGCCAAGATGTGCTGGACGGCCTGAAAAGAGATGATTCGCTGGCCGAACTGAACCCGCTCCCGGGCATAGCGACCCGCCGTCTCAAAGGCCCCCTGGGCAAGCCCCACGGCCTGGGCTCCGATCCCCGGGCGGGACATATCAAAGGTTCTCAGGATAATAATGAGGCCGATACCCTCCCGGCCGCCGATGAGATTTTCCTTGGGGACCCAGCAGTTTTCAAAGACCAACTCTCTCGTGGCCGAGGCCCGGATTCCCAGTTTTTGCTCCTTCTTGCCGAAGGAAAAGCCCTTGGTCCCTTTTTCGACGATAAAACCGCTGATCCCGCGCGGCCCCCGCCGCTTGTCCGTGACGGCAAAGACGGAATAGATCTCCGCCTCACCGCCGTTGGTTATCCACTGTTTGGTCCCGTTGAGGATATACCCGTCGCCGTCCTTGGTCGCCGTCGTTAGCATGCCGGCCACATCGCTCCCCGCGTTGGCCTCCGTGGCGGCAAAGGCGGCCAACCGCTTGCCGCTGGCCACGTCGGGGAGATATTTTTGTTTTTGTTCCTCGGTGCCGTGCAGCATAATCGGGTATGATCCTAATCCGCTGCCGGCAAAACTGACCGAGACGCCGATACACGCCTTGCTCAGCTCCTCCACCACGAGACAGTTTTCAAAGACCCCACCCCCGAAACCGCCGTACTCCGCGGGGAGACTGACCCCAAAGAGCCCGGCCTCGGCGCAGACGTGCATGATCTCCCAGGGAAACTCCTCTTTTTCATCCAACGCCGCCCTGACCGGCATGACTTTTTCCACGGCTATCTTCGCCGCCAGATCCTTGAGCATCCGCTGTTCTTCAGTCAGGAAATAGTCCACTGCTGCACCCCCACCTCTCGTTTAATGCCGAACCCGCTTTTTAAATTGCGACCACATGCGTGAAGCCCGCTCCATGCTAAAGCGCTTGAGATCGTGACTCTCGCCCATGGCCTCGGTCACGAGCCGGTTGATATCCCGGCGCACATATTCACAGGCAACGCGGACGGCGTTCTTGATGGCCTTGGAGGAAGAGTGCCCATGACAGATAAAGCAGGCCCCGTTGACCCCCAACAAGGGAACGCCTCCATATTCTTCGTAATCGATACGACGTTTGACGTTCTCCTGGGCCTTTTTCATAAAGAAATACCCGATCTTCGCCCAGAGGCTCTTGTGGATCTCCGCCTTTAACATGGCGATAAGGGAGTCTGCAATCCCCTCACTGGTCTTGAGCGCCACATTGCCCGCAAAGCCATCGCACACAATGACATCAATCTTACCACTGGAGATATCCCCCCCTTCGACATTGCCGATATAGTGTAACCGGCTCTCTTTGAGCGTGGCGTGCACCTGTTTAGTCAGCTCATTCCCCTTGCTGTCCTCCGTCCCGTTGCTCAAAAGACCAACGCGGGGACGGTGCTTTCCCAAGACCACCCGGGCGTAAATCTCTCCCATGATGGCAAATTGTATCAAGTGGATGGGCTTGCAATCCACATTGCCGCCGGCATCAATGATTACTGAAGTCCCGCTGCGGGTCGGATGAACGCTGGCCAGGGCCGGGCGTTCCACCCCCTCCAGTTTTCTTAGTTTCATCATACCGATAGCCATGGCCGCCCCGGAATTGCCGGCTGTAATCACGGCATCGCACTTGCCCTCCTTCATGAGGTCCATGGCCACACTCATCGATGAGTTGCGTTTCGTGCGCAGGACCCGCGACGGCGATTCGTGCATCTCCACCACTTGTGGTGTATGGACGATGGACACTACTGCCCCGTTTCGCCGTTGGTACTTGGCCAGCTCTCTCTCGATCAACGCCTGATCCCCAACGAGGATTATCTCGTCCACGTCAAGTTTCTCGGCCGCCAGCACCCCTCCTTCGACAATCGCCTCAGGGGCATGATCGCCACCCATAGCATCTATTGCAACCTTCATGGCCTGCATCCTTCTCTGTTATCGCTCAAGAAACTGCGTTATCCTTCTGCTACCTCGAGGATCTCCTTGCCTTTATATACCCCGCAATGGGGACAGACGCGGTGCGGAAGCTTGGGCTCATGACACTGCGGGCAGATTGAAACGTTAACGGAGGTCAAATGGTGATGACTTCTTCTCTTATCCCGCCTCGCCTTAGATGTTCGCTTCTTCGGAAGGGGCATTATCTTCTCCTCTTAAATAGAATCACGGTACGTTCAGCCTGAGTGTCTTTAACGCTGCAAAGCGGTGGTCCGTATACTGGCGATCACACCCACATTCACCACGATTAAGTTCCCCCCCGCAGACGCTGCACAATCCCTTGCATTGCTCGTCACACAGGGGTTTGATCGGGATGCTGAGCCATATTTGCTCCGCGACGATATCCTCAAGATCAATCCCCTCCTCCGACAAAAAACTGACGTCCATATCGTCGTTCGCAAGCTCAGTATCTTCCTCGGCCGGCGCATATTTGGGGAGCAGAAAAGATTCCTCGCATTCCGATGCGATCGGGAGGGTAAACTCCTTGAGGCAGCGCGCGCAGGGGAGTACAACCGCCGTGCGGATGGTGCCCTTCACCTCGATACCCTTGCGGGTACGCTGGAGGAGTAGGGTCCCCTCAATTGCCGAAGCCGACCGCGGTCCCTCAACCATTTCTCCGTCGGGAGTCGCAAGGCTCAGAGGGGACAGTTGATCCAGCGATATTGCTCTCCCTTCAGGAGGTATGTCTTCCCATCTAACTTTCATCTGATTAGTGAGAACTCCCGTCTGTTAATGCTTCCGTTGGCAAGCGTTGAATGACCATTAAATTTGAACAACTAAGTATATATATCTCTTTTCTTTTGTCAAGGCCAAAAAAGGATGAGCACTTGACTCATGATACGTGCCGCACGCGCGCGGCATACACGATCGCACAGATAGCAGAACATCCCCCAAAGGGCATAACCAGTCCCTTGATCGTCTCGGCTAAAAAAAGCGATTTTGCCCTATTATTTTACAAAATTCTGTGCTAGTATAATCAAGCCAATTACCACCTCTCTGCCTTCCCGTTATCTCCAACCGCATGGAAATGGCCGATCGCCGATGAGGACGGAACGGCCAAAAACTATCAAAACCAATAAGGAGTACTATGCAAAACAAAAGATTTGACGATTTGGCATTATCAACAGAACTACAAAGGGCGGTCGCGGACATGGGGTTTAAGGACCTCACCCCGATCCAATCACGGTCTATCCCGCTTATCCTTGCCGGCAAGGATATCATCGGACAGGCACAGACAGGCACCGGCAAGACCCTTGCCTTCGGCATCCCCATTCTTGAGCAGCTCGCGCAACAGGGAAGGAACCTGGAAGCCATTGTCCTCTGCCCGACCAGGGAACTTGCCGTGCAGGTTGCCGAGGAGTTAAAGCGGCTCGCTAAATACCGGAGAGATGTGCATATCGTCCCGGTCTACGGGGGACAGCCCATACAAAAACAACTCAACAGCCTCAAGCGAGGGGCGCGCATCGTTGTCGGGACGCCGGGCCGCATCATGGACCATATGAGCCGCGGCACGTTGCGCTTCGATGCCATCAGCATGGTGGTACTCGATGAGGCGGACAAGATGCTTGATATGGGCTTCGTGGACGACATGAAGACGATCCTGTGGGCCATGCCGGAAGACCGGCAGACACTCCTTTTTTCGGCAACCATGCACGGCGCAATCATGGACCTCACGCGGAAATTTCAGAAAGATGCGCATGTCGTTAATGTGGCCGGCAGGCAGCTGACTGTCCCGCAGGTGGAACAGACGTACTTCGAGGTAAAGTCATGGATGAAGCTCGATATGCTGTGCTGGCTGACCGATAGATACAATTCGGCTTCATCGCTCGTCTTTTGTAATACCAAGAGAGGGGTGGATAAGATCGTCAAGGCCTTACAGTCCAGGGGCTATGATACCGACGGTTTACACGGCGACATGAAACAGTCTCGTCGAGACCGTGCCATGCTGAAGTTCCGCCAGGGACAATCGAGGATACTCGTGGCGACGGACGTGGCCGCGCGCGGCCTTGACGTGGACGGTGTCGAAGCGGTCATCAATTACGACCTACCCCAGGATGAACAGTATTACGTCCACCGGATCGGGAGGACGGCACGGATGGGGAAAAGCGGACGCGCCGTGAGTCTCGTCCTTTCCTGGGAAATGGAAAAGCTGCGGGAGATACAGACGTACGCCAAGACACAGATCATCCGTCAGGCAACTCCCTTTCTTAAGGGTCAGGAAAAGGGGGAAAGAGGCACGCCCGCCGTCATCGCCGAGAAAGGGGAACGGCGTTCAAAGAAGTATCGCGTAAAAAAGGGACCGCTGCAATCCAAAAAAAGAATGTAACGAATTACGTTCTCCACGCCACCTAACCGAGCAAAGAACCTCTTGCGTTGATCTTCATATTTTTCTACAATGGAGAGAGGAGGTTTACATGGCAGACAAGATCGTTATCTTCGACACCACGCTGCGTGATGGTGAGCAGTCACCCGGCGCAACGATGAATGTAGCGGAGAAGGTGCGGATCGCCCAGCAGCTGGACAAGCTGGGCGTCGATGTCATCGAGGCGGGCTTCCCGATTTCATCCCAGGGGGACTTTGATGCGGTCCGTGCGATTGCCGAGGCAGTCACCCATGCACAGGTAGCCGGCCTGGCCAGGGCTAATAATCAGGATATCGATCGGGCCTGGGAGGCCATCAAGGGGGCCTCGCACCCTCGGCTCCATACCTTTATCTCGACCTCGGATATCCATCTCAAATACCAGCTGAAAAAAACAAAAGAGGAAGTCCTGCGAATTGCCGCGCAGTCTGTCGCGCGGGCCAAGAAGCATACCCCGAATGTTGAATTTTCCGCCATGGACGCCACCCGTAGTGAGATCACATTCCTTGCAGCCGTGATAGAGGCGGCGATACGAGCAGGGGCGACCACCATCAATATCCCCGATACCGTGGGCTATGCCATTCCCTCGGAGTTTGGGGCGTTGATTCGCACCCTCCGCGAAACAGTCCAGGGGATCGACAAGGTCATTCTGAGCGTCCACTGCCACAATGATCTTGGCCTGGCAGTTGCCAACTCCCTCGCGGCGATCCAAAATGGTGTCAGGCAGGTCGAGTGCACGATCAACGGCATCGGCGAGCGGGCGGGGAACACCTCGCTCGAAGAGGTGGTCATGGCTATTCATACACGGAAGGATCTGCTCCCGTTCGCTACCCGGATTGTTCCCAAACATATCTTTGCCACCAGCCGCCTCGTCTCGAAGATCACGGGGATGGTCGTACAGCCCAACAAGGCCATTGTGGGAACCAATGCCTTTGCCCATGAATCGGGAATCCACCAGGATGGCGTCCTGAAGAAAAAACTGACGTATGAAATCATGACCCCTGAATCCGTGGGAATCCCCAAATCCTCCCTGGTGCTGGGGAAGCTCTCCGGCAGGCACGCCTTTAAAGAAAGGTTAAAGGAATTGGGGTTTCGTCTCGCCGAAAAGGATTTCGAACTGGCCTTCACGCGGTTTAAAGAACTGGCGGATAAAAAGCGCGAGATCTATGATGAAGATATCGAGTCGATCGTGACCGAGGAAATCAACCGCATGCCTCACCGATTTAAACTTATCTATATCAATGTCATGGCGGGGAACATGACCGTTCCTACGGCCACCGTCAAAATGGAGGTAGATGGGCAGGTCATCCAGGAGGCCGGTTTTGGCGACGGGCCGGTGGATGCCGCTTTTAAGACGATCAAGAAGATCACGCGCACGCGGTCTAAGCTTCTCCAGTTCGCCATCAACGCGATTACCGGCGGCACCGAGGCGCAGGGAGAGGTGACTGTGCGGCTGGAGGAAAAAGGACGGACCGCGATCGGCCAAGGGGCTGACACGGACGTGATTGTGGCCAGTGCCAAGGCATATATCAATGCCTTGAACAAGCTGGAGTATCGAAAAAAGGATAGGGAAGGGCTGTAAGATGGGGATGACGATAACGGAAAAGATCTTGGCAGCCCATTCCGGCATGGCCGAGGTCGTTCCCGGTGAGATCATCAACGCCCGGGTGGATATCGCCCTGGGGAACGATATCACCGCACCCTTGGCCATCCAGGCCTTTGGCGAAATAGGGGCCACAACTGTTTTTGATAAAAACAAGGTGATCCTGGTACCGGACCATTTCACCCCCAATAAAGACATTCAGTCGGCCGAACAGTGCCGCGTGATGCGGGCGTTCGCGCGCGAGCAGCAACTCACCCACTATTTTGAGGTGGGGCGTATGGGGATCGAACACGCCCTGCTGCCGGAACTGGGGCTCGTGGGCCCGGGGTATCTCGTCATCGGGGCGGACAGCCACACCTGTACCTACGGCGCACTCGGGGCCTTTGCCACCGGTGTCGGCAGCACCGATCTGGCCGCGGCTATGGCAACCGGCGAGATATGGCTCCGGGTCCCGGAGCAGATCAAATTCGTCTTCTCAGGAAAGCTCCTGCCGTGGGTCAACGGCAAAGACCTCATCCTCCATACCATTGGAGCGATCGGCGTGGACGGTGCCCTGTATAAGACCATGGAGTTTACCGGCGAGACCATTCGTCACCTCGATATGTCCGGGCGGCTCACCATGGCCAACATGGCTATCGAGGCCGGGGGAAAAAACGGTATCTTCCCGCCGGATGAGATCACCGAGGCGTACGTCCGCGGGAGGATGGAGACCGGTTATACCCTGTATCAGAGCGATCAAGACGCACGCTATGCCAAGGTACATGAATATGATTGTTCTCAGATAGAGCCTCAGGTAGCCTGCCCGTCGTCACCTGCCAAGGTGGCGGGGGTGCGCTCATTATCGGGCATCGCCATAGATCAGGCAGTCATCGGCTCCTGCACTAACGGGAGGCTGGAGGATCTCCGCATAGCAGCCCATATCATCAAAGGGAAGAAGGTGGCACCTGACTGCCGTCTCCTCGTCATCCCCGCGACCCAGCAGATCTACCTCCAGGCCCTGCGTGAGGGCCTGCTCGAGGCCTTTGTGGAGGCCGGCGCGGCGGTCAGCACCCCCACCTGCGGCCCATGTCTCGGAGGCCACATGGGGGTCTTAGGGGCGGGCGAGGTAGCTATTGCTACTACCAACCGTAACTTCGTGGGGCGCATGGGACACCCCACGAGCCAGGTCTATCTCGCCAACCCGGCGGTGGCGGCCGCCAGCGCCATCAAGGGAACAATCTGCCACCCCGAGGAAGTGGTGGATAAATAAATGTCATCCCGTAAACGGGATGACACGAGGGGTCGAGGGCCCAAGGGTTCCCGGGTTCTAGTGAAAATAAAGATAAACGCTTTTACTTGAACCCTCAAATCCGGGAATCTGCCGCCAGCGGCCCCCTACTCCTGCTCCTTAAATTTTAAGTCTAAAGAAAGCAGGATGTCATAAAGTGACACGTTCTGATATTTTTATAGAGGGGATGTCGCTAGCGACACATCCCGCTTCCATAAATTTATATTGCGGGGTGGGACTCGAACCCTTTATAACTCTAAGGGTGTTTATAAGCGCAGTCAACGGAATAGTGGCTCAAAAATCTAATAGCATGGACACCATCTCCCTGATCATTCAAATACCCCCCCAGGAAATAGCCTACCTCAGTTTCATCATCGAGTCGTATGAAGGGGTGGCGGTGGTCAGGACTATTGATCCCCGCGCAGGGTTGGTCGAGTTGATGGTCTCCCCGCATTTTCAGGTAGAAATGGATGCGATCCTCGCGGACCTCGCCCGGGAGTTCCCGGTGCAAAACGTAAGCCCAACCGTTACAAACTAAGGCGCTGAATCCGGCTGATCGCCTCCTCCAACCTCGCCTCCGGTACGGTCAGCGCAAGGCGTACATACCCCTCCCCGGCCTCGCCGAAGCCGCTCCCTGGCGTAATCGCCACCCCGGCCTTCTCGAGCACGAGGGAGGTGAAAGAGACTGAACTATGGTCAGGGGGCACCTTCACCCAAAGATAAAAGGTTGCCTTCGGAGGAGTCACCTCCAGGCCCACAGCACGCAGCCCACGCACCATGCAATCGCGCCGCCCCTGGTAGACGGCGCGCATTTTTTCTACCGCGGATTGATCACCGGTTAAGGCCTCTATACCAGCCAGCTGTACGGCCTGAAAGACCCCGGAGTCGATATTGGTCTTGGCCTTGCCCAACCCCGCCAGGGTTGCGCTATTTCCCACTGCAAAACCCAGGCGCCAGCCGGTCATATTATAGGTCTTGGACAGGGAATGGAATTCTATGCCGACCTCCCGGGCACCATCTACTGCCAAAAAGCTGGAGGGGGTGTAATTGTCAAAGCTGATCTCACTGTAGGCCGCATCATGGCAGACAATCAGATTGTAGCGTTGCGCGAACTCAACGACCTCCGCGAAAAAGGCCTCGTCGGCGACTGCCGCCGTAGGATTGTTCGGGTAATTGATGAAGAGCAACGTGGCGGCATCCGCTACCTCCGGGGGAATCTGCTTAAGATCAGGCAGAAAACCCCGTTCCTCCACAAGGGGCATAAAAAAGGATCTGCCGCCCGCGAAGATCGTCCCCGCATGGTAGACCGGATAACCGGGGCTCGGGATCAGGGAATACGCACCGGGGTTAATAAAGGCAAGCGGCACGTGCGCGATACCCTCTTTGGAGCCGATCAAGGCGATAACCTCCTGCTCGGGGTCCAGCAGCACCCCAAACCGCCTTTTATACCAGAGGCTCACCGCCTGCCGGAATTCCCTGAGTCCCTCATAACTGGGATAGCGGTGATTGCGGGAATCAAGCACCGCCTCCCGCAAGCGCTCCACGATCCGCTGCGGTGTGGGGATATCCGGGTCTCCAACCCCCAGGTCGATAAGATCCATCCCCTGTGCCCGCAACGCCGTCTTCTTCCGATCCAAATCCGCAAAGAGGTAAGGAGGAAGGACCTGTAGCCGCTCCGCCATCTCAATTCTTTTTTCCCCTTTTTTCATTGTTCCTCCTCGTCGTACCCCGACGATTGCTGCCCTCAATATAAAAAGCAAGCTATCTTACCTGCCAAGTGCCCAAAAATGCAAGGGGGTGTTGCAGTGCACCAGGGCGATGGCCTTATTCACGTAATATGTATCATCAGCTGCAAAATACATCGCGTTGTGCCGAAAACCAGCTCATAAAAGGAAATTTTGGCAAAGTCGTTGCTTTTTTTTTGCCCAGGACATCGGAGCGACCTCATAGTGACCTCATAGTGACAAATATTGACAGCAGTGCCCAAAGGTGGTATTCTAGAAAGTAGCTCAAAACCTCTCACCGGGAGAAAGAGGATATCTATATGTCCTTAAGGCTTGGTCAGCTCCTCTTAAAGGCAGAGATCATCACGGAAGAACAGCTCAAGAAGGCCCAGGGGGAACAGAAAATGCGGGGGTCGAACTTGAGCTCTGTCTTGATAGACATGGGATTCCTCTCGGAGCATGACCTCCTCGAGTTTCTCCACAAGCGATATGGCTTCCCCTCCATAAACCTTGCCGAAGTCGAATTAGACCCTAAGCTCGTGGGGTTGGTTGGCGGAGATTTTATGCATAAAAATCAGGTGGTCCCGGTCCGGAGAAGCGGCTCCACCCTCTATCTTGCCTTGGTCGATCCCTTTAATGTCTCGGTAATAGACGATATCAAATTCCGCACTGGCTACCACGTAGAGGTAATGGTGGCCTCGGAATCAAACATCAAGACGACGATCGACCGACACCTCAACCCTACTTCGTCTATCGATGGGGCCCTTGCCGATTTCGAAGACGAGGGGATGGAGGTTGTACAGCACGATGAGACCTTTGACCTCGGCGAGCTGGAAAAAACAGCGGAGGAGGCCCCGGTTGTAAAACTGGTCAACTTGATCCTCGCCGACGCCATCGCAAAAGGGGCAAGCGACATCCACGTAGAACCGTACGAAAAATTCATGCGCGTGCGGGAACGGATCGATGGTGTGCTTTATGAGGTCATGAGGCCCCCCATCCAGATGAAAAATGCCATTATCTCCCGTATCAAGATCATGTCCCAATTGGATATCGCGGAACGCCGCCTCCCCCAGGGGGGGCGCTTCCTGATCAGGATGCAAAACAGGGAAATGGACTTCCGTATCTCCCTCATCCCCACCCTCTTTGGAGAAAAGGTCGTCATGCGGCTCCTCGACAAGGCCAAGCTCCAGCTCGACTTGACTAAATTGGGCTTTGAACCCGATACCCTGGAGGTATTCCGCGAGTCAATCTATAGACCCTACGGGATGATCTTGGTCACCGGCCCGACAGGGAGCGGCAAGACGACGACTCTCTACTCCGTCCTCTCCGAGTTGAACAAGGTCTCGGAAAACATCTGTACCTGCGAGGACCCGATCGAGTACAACCTCCCCGGCGTCAACCAAGTTCAGATGCACGAGGCCATCGGGCTCAATTTCGCCGCCTCCCTCAGAGAATTCTTGCGCCAGGACCCGGATATCATCCTCGTGGGAGAGATCAGGGATTTGGAGACGGCTGAGATCGGGGTAAAGGCCGCCCTGACAGGGCATTTGGTCTTGAGCACCTTGCATACCAATGATGCACCGAGCACCATCGGACGTCTGCTGGATATGGGCGTAGAACCGTTTCTCGTCTCTTCCTCGCTTATCGTCACGGTGGCGCAACGATTGATCCGCTGTATCTGCCCTGATTGCAAGGAACCCGTCGATATCCCCTCCGATGCCCTCCTGGACTTGGGCGTTCCCGAAGCGGAGATCAACGATTTTACCTGTTATAAAGGCAAAGGATGTGGTAAGTGCAGCAATATCGGGTATCGCGGCAGACTATCGCTGTACGAGGTAATGCCCACCACGGAAGAGCTCCAGGAGTTGATCCTTCGGCGGGCGGCTGCCAATGAGATTAAACGGGCGGCCACCCAGGCGGGAATGAAGACATTGCGGATGAGCGGAATCGCCAAGATAAAACAGGGAATAACGACCATCGAAGAGGTACTCCGCGTAACCGTTGCCTAAGCATACTGCGCGACGAAGGAAACCACCATGCCCCTTGATCTCCAAGACCTGCTCAAGACGATGATCGAAAATGACGCCACGGACCTCCATATTACCACCGGCACCCCGCCGCAGATCCGGGTGTACGGTCGTTTGGTCCCGCTCGATCTCCCCCCCTTGAATGCCGCCGACACCAAGCGGCTCGCCTACAGTGTGCTCACCGATGCACAAAAGCATCGCTTCGAGGAGGAGCATGAGCTCGACTTTTCCTTCGGTATTAAAGGGTTATCCCGGTTCAGAGGGAACGTTTTCTTCCAACGAGGGGTGGTCGGCGCCGCCATCAGATCCATACCCTATAAAATCAGGGGGTTTAAAGATCTGGGTCTCCCCGCTGTCATTGAGGAACTGATCAGAAGGCCCAAAGGTCTCGTCCTGGTCACGGGTCCGACCGGCTGCGGGAAATCGACCACCCAGGCGGCCATGATCGATCAGATCAATGAAGAGAGAAACGCCCATATCATCACCATTGAGGACCCTATCGAATACCTCCACCCCCACAAGGGGTGTGTGGTGAACCAGCGGGAGGTAAACTCCGATACCTTTAGTTTTACGGCGGCCTTGAAACACATCCTGCGTCAGGACCCCGATGTCGTCCTGGTGGGGGAGATGCGGGACCTGGAGACCATCGAGGCCGCCCTCACCATCGCCGAGACCGGGCACCTTACCCTCGCCACCCTGCACACCAACTCGTGTACGGAGACGGTCAATCGGATCATCGACGTCTTTCCCCCGCACCAGCAGCCGCAGGTCAGGACCTTGCTCTCTTTTGTCTTAGAGGGGGTCTTGAGCCAGCAACTCCTCCCCAGGGCCAACGGCACAGGGTTGGCCTTGGCCATGGAGGTCCTGGTCCCCAATACCGCGATCCGCAACCTCATCAGGGAGGACAAGATCCATCAGATATACGGGCAGATGCAGGTGGGGCAACTCAAGTTCGGCATGCAGACCATGAATCAGTGTCTCCTCTCCCTTTATGAGCGCGGGATCATAACCCTCAACGACGCCATGGGAAGATCTCCGAACCTCGATGAGTTCCGGCAGATGTTGGGCGACACTGCGGAAAAGAAGAAGTGATCTAGTCAGAAGGAGTCATCATGCCAAAATATGCATGGGAAGGAAGGCTCCCGCAGGGGGGGTTCCGTAAAGGCGAAGTTGAAGGGCCGAGCGAGACGGCGGTCCGCGCCTACCTGAGGCAGCAACAGATCATCCCCACCAAGATCATCGCCAAGGGGAAGGAGCTCAAGATATCTCTCCCCTTTATGAAGGGGAAGGTGAAGAAAAAGTCCTTGGCAATCTTCACCCGCCAGTTGGCCACCATGATCGACGCGGGGCTCCCCTTGGTCCAGTCTTTGGATATATTGTCGCAGCAGGAGGAAAACGAGACCTTTCAGGGAATCATCAAAACCGTAAAACATGAAGTTGAGTCGGGCGCCACCCTGGCCGCTTCCCTGCAGAAGCACCCCCGTGTTTTTGACAACCTCTATGTTAACCTCGTGCTGGCGGCAGAGGAGGCCGGCACCCTCGACGTCATCCTTAACCGCCTGGCCACCCACATTGAAAAGATGGAAGCGCTGAAAAAGAAGATACGGGCGGCCCTGGTCTATCCCGCCATGATCGTCTCCGTGGCCATCATCATCACCGCCGTCCTGATGATCTTCGTCGTTCCGGTCTTTGAAAAGCTCTTCTCCGGCATCGGACAAAGCCTCCCCCTCCCCACCCAGATCGTTATCGGTATCAGCAGGATCTTTAAGAGCTATACCCCCATCGTTATCGGCCTCGTGATCGCCGCGGTTGTTGTTTTGAAGAGATACTATAAAACGGAAGATGGGAAAAGAAAGATTGACGGCCTTATGTTGAAAATGCCTATCTTCGGCGAGCTCTTGCGCAAGGTGGCCGTCTCCCGGTTTGCCCGCACCTTATCCACCTTGGTGACGAGCGGGGTACCCATCATGGAATCCCTCAACATCGTGGCGGGTGCGGCTGGCAATAAAGTAGTCGAGGAGGCTATTTTAAAGGGCCGCATCAGTATCAGCGAGGGGCAAACCATCTCCGAGCCGCTCGCACAAAGCGGCGTCTTCCCCGTGATGGTGACCCAAATGATCGCCGTCGGGGAGACCACGGGCTCCCTGGAACTCATGCTCACCAAGATCGCCGACTTCTATGACGACGAGGTGGATATGGCCGTGGCCACCCTGAGCTCGATGCTCGAACCGGTGTTGATGGTCTTTTTGGGAGTGGTCGTCGGCGGCCTGGTCATCGCCATGTATCTGCCCATTTTTAAGATGGCCTCGGCCTTCTAGTAAAATTAAGGAGAGATGAAACCGCAGTCAACAAAACTGGTCCGCTATAGACTCATCCTGACGACGGTAACCCTGCTCATGGGGCTTTTCTTTCATCTGCAGGGCATATCCGCCTTTTGGGGTCCATTTTTTCTTTTTTACTTTTTCATCTTTCTCCTGTACGGCAACACCATTGCCTTTGCCCTCCTCATGCGCCTGAAAAAGGTCAAAAACCTCTCTTTTCTGATCTATACCCAGACAACGGCTGATGCCTTAATCATCACCGGCATCATCTACATTACGGGTGGCGGCGAAAGTGGTTTCACCCCCCTTTACATCTTGGCAATCCTGGAGAGTGGGGTCATGCTTGAGCGAAAGGGCGGGCTCATGGCCGCCACGGTCTGCAGCATCTATTACGGGCTACTCCTCAATTTGCAGCACTTCTGGGTCATACCGTCCCTCTCGGCGCGCCTCCCCTATCACGGCAATGTCCTGATCTATACCTTTTTGTTCTACCTCCTCGCCTTTTATATGGCGGGATACCTCACCGGCTATCTCGCCGAAGAGGTACGCAAGCGGGGAAAGGAACTCATACAAACCAAGGAGGACTACGACCGGCTCGAGGCCTTTAACCGGGATGTCATTCAAAGCATGATGAGTGGTCTGTTGACCATTAATCCAAAGGACCAAATAACCTTTTTAAATAAAGCGGGGGAGGCTATCCTCGGTGCCAAGGCCGCCGTGTACAAAAACCGACTCATCAAAGACCTCTTCCCCGCTCTCAAGGAAAATTTCCGCGAGGGGCTCCGCTCCCGGATGGAGACAACCGCGGAGAAGCCCGACGGTGAGCAGATTAAGCTCGGCCTCTCCATCTCGCCTTTAAAAGACCACCGGGGGAATAAGGTCGGGCAGATCATCATCTTTCAGGACCTTACCCTCATCAAGGACATGGAGGAATCCATGCGGAAATCGGAAATGATGGCCACCATCGGGCAACTCGCGGCGGGCATTGCCCACGAAATCCGTAACCCCCTGGCCTCTATCAGCGGTGCCATCCAACTGCTCAAGGAGGAAGAGGAAGGGGGTGAGAGCAGCGACCGATTGATGGAGATCGTCCTCGCCGAATCAGGCCGTCTCAATCGTCTTATCACCGATTTTCTCCTCTATGCCCAACCCCCGAAGCTCAATAAAAAGAAAGTGGACATCGCTGGCCTTGTTGATAGCACCCTTGAAGTCTTCTCCCGCTCGCCGCAATGGACCCAGGGGACAAAGTTGGCAAAAATCATGGGGCCGAATATCACCATTGCCGCAGATCCCCAACAACTCGAGCAGGTACTGTGGAACCTCTTTATCAACGCCGTTGACGCCATGGAGGGGAAGGGCCTGCTTGAGATTAGGGCTCACAAAGACGACGAGGGGAAAATAGTAACACTCGAGGTCTCGGACACAGGCAAGGGGATCCCCCCGAAAGACATCAAGAAGATCTTCGACCCCTTCTTCACCACAAAAGACGGGGGATCGGGGCTCGGGCTTTCCATCGTGCATAAAATTGTAGAAATACATGGGGGTACTCTAGCCGTGGAGAGCAGGCATAATCGGGGCACCACGTTTACCGTAACCCTGCCAGTCGCATAAAAATTATTGTATCCCCCGGCGGAGGAATGAGAGATGACAAAACAAAAGATACTGGTAGTGGACGACGAAAAGAGCATGTGTGACTTTTTGGAGATTATGCTTCAAAAAGAGGGATATGAGGTGATAAGTACCACGAGCGGCGAAAAGGCTCTTGAGCTCTTGGATAACAACCTTTACAGCATGATCCTCACCGACGTCAAGATGCCGGGGGCAGACGGGTTTGCCGTCTTGCGCAAGACCAAAGAGGTAAGCCCTGACACCGTGGTCATCATGATTACCGCCTATGGTTCACCTGAGGGGGCCGTTACCGCCATTAAAGAAGGGGCCTATGATTACGTCACCAAGCCCTTTCGGGTAGAAGAGGTGAAACTTACCATCAAGAAGGCCCTTGAGCGAAGTAATCTCATTAAGGAAAATATCCGCCTGCGTCAGGCAGTAGAGGAACGGTATAAATTCTGGAACCTCATCGGCAAGAGCTCCAAGATGCAACGGGTATATGATCTCGTGGAAAAGGTCGCCCAGACCAAGGCCAATGTCTTGGTTACCGGGGAAAGTGGAACCGGCAAAGAACTGGTGGCCAAGGCCATCCATTACAACAGCGTCAGAAAAGACGGTTCTTTTGTCACCCTGAATTGCGGTGCCATCCCGGAGAACCTCTTGGAGAGCGAGCTCTTCGGACACATGAAGGGATCCTTCACCGGGGCCATCGCCAACAAAAGAGGGCTGCTCGAGATGGCCGAAGGCGGAACGCTCTTCATGGATGAGATCGGGGAGCTCCCCTTACCGCTCCAGGTAAAACTGCTGCGGGTAATTCAGGAACGCGAGTTTAAGCGGGTGGGGGGGACCGATGATATTAAGGTAAATGTCAGGATCATATCCGCGAGCAATCAAGATTTACAACAAAAGGTCGCTCATGGCACTTTTCGTGAAGACCTCTTCTACCGCTTGAATGTCATCCAGATTAAGATCCCCCCGTTGCGGGAACGAAAAGAGGATATTACCCTCTTAATGAATCACTTCGTCCAAAAATACAGCACCGAGACGGGAAAGAAGATAGAGGGGATTACCCCCGAGGCCATGGAATTGTTGGTGAGTTACGATTTCCCGGGCAATGTCAGGGAACTCGAAAACATCATCGAGCGCAGCATAACCCTCGAGACCGCAACGACGATTACGGAGCGGCACATTCGTTCGTATCTGAGCGAGCGGATGATCTCAAAGGGGACGCCTCCCTCCCTCGAAATCCCGGAAGAAGGAATTGATCTCAACAAGGTAGTGGAAGACCTGGAGAAGGCCTTCATCCTCAAGGCCCTGGAACAAACAGGGGGAATCAAAAAGAAGGCCGCGGAGATCCTCGGAATGAACTTCCGGGCGATGAGATATAAGCTGGCAAAATATGGCTTTTAATCCCTCTTAAACCATCCGGCCAATTCCTGCCAACGCCACAGGACCATGAGAGGCCTGCCGTGAGGACAGGTGGTGGGCCGAGCAAGCTCCTCCCACTCCTGGACGAGTGACCTTACTTCTTCCTCTTGCAAACGTCTATTCGCCTTGATGGCGCCTCGGCAGGCAAGGAAAACGCAGATACGTTCTCTGACATCTTCGACGGCACTACCCGTTCCGTGGTCCGCCAAGGTCTCGCTCAAGGCTTGGAGAAGGGTGTGCATATCCTCACCTTGTAAAAAAGAGGGGATAGCGTGCACGGCCACCGTCCTCTCCCCAAATTCCTCCACATCCAGCCCAATGGCGGCAAGCTCTGCTCGATAACCAATAAGCAGCTCCTTTTCCTCCCTCGTCATCTCGATAGGTTGCGGGATAAGGAACGGTTGTTGGGCCACCTTCTTTCCCGGCAGTTTCGTCTTCAAGTGCTCATAGAGGATCCGCTCATGGAGCGCGTGTTGGTCGAAGACCATTACTCCCTCATCCCCCTCCATCACCACGTAGGTCCCCTTGAGTTGACCTGCTACCCGCCAGGGTGTTAGCAGGCGAGGTTCGGCATCGCGGGGAAAATTTGACGGCACCGAATATGAGGCAACTGCTTCCCGTATCTCCACTGCCTCATGAGCCCTCATTTCTTCCGGCGGATGGCTTAAGATGCCTTTGAGTGTGTCCGAGACCAAGTGGTGGATCTCTTCGCCTCTCCTAAAACGAATCTCCATTTTGGTTGGATGAACGTTTACATCCACCTCGGCAAGAGGAATTGAAAGGTACAGGATGACTACCGGATACATTTTGGAGGGAATAAACCTGCGGTACGCCTCTGAGACGGCGTGGGAAATCAGCTTATCACGGATGTAGCGGCCGTTGACATAGATGTAGATCCCCTTGGAAGAACCGCGGCAATAGGTGGGGATGCTCGCCCATCCCCTGATGGTGCCACCCGCGTGCGGCCGATCAAACCGTCGTACCTGGGATGTGATCTCTTTTCCGAGGACGGCTCGAATGCGAGAAAGCTCGTCCTCGGTGGGCGGAAGATTGAAGAGGACCCGTTTGTTGTGTTTCAGGACAAACCCGACCGCGGTATGGACGAGGGCCATCCTGGTAATGACCTCGATAATATGGGCAAGCTCACCCTGCACCCCCCGGAGGAACTTCTGTCGCGCCGGCAGATTATAGAAGAGATCCGTCACCTCCACCCTGGTCCCCGGGGGTGTACCGATATCCTCTACTTCCCTTACCTGGCCGCCTTCTACGACGACCTGCGTGCCTGCAAGTTCACTCCGTGTCCTCGTGGTGAGGCGCAAACGAGAAACGGCAGCAATAGAAGGAAGAGCCTCACCCCTAAAGCCAAGGGTTGTTACCGAAGCAAGACCCCCTTCGTCAGAGAGCTTGCTCGTGGCATGCCGTTCGATGGCAAGGAGGGCATCCTCTTTTACCATCCCCTCGCCGTCATCCAGCACGGCAATGCGTCTCTTCCCCCCCTCTTCTACTTCCACCGTTATCGTCCGTCCACCGGCATCCAAGGAGTTCTCAATCAATTCCTTGACCACCGAGGCAGGTCGTTCTATCACCTCGCCAGCCGCTATTTTACCCGCCACATCGGGAGAGAGAATTCGTATCTTAGCCCCCATCGTTACCTCGTGAACCATCGTTCATGGTGTGTATGCCATCAAGGTAAAAATGGCAAGGATAATTCGAAAGAGAAAAATGATACCGCAATGCTTGTTCCGTCAGCAACGCTTCATTTCTCTTGAAAGGTCCCCATGCGGCGGAAGAGTTTATATCGGTCGGCCAAGAGTTTTTCCTCCGGGACATCCTTCAATGCTCCCAGATTCCGTACGACCGCCTCTTTCACATGAGCTGCAACCACGTGATAATCGCGATGGGCACCCCCCAGCGGTTCGGGAATGATCTCATCGATGATTCCCAATCTGAGAAGATCCGCTGCCGTCATCTTGAGGGCCTCGGCTGCCAAAGAGCCCTTGGACCCGTCACGCCACAAGATGGCGGCACATCCTTCGGGAGATATGACCGAATAGATCGCATTTTCCAGCATCAGAATTTTATCGCCCACCCCGATGGCCAAGGCGCCCCCGCTTCCTCCCTCACCGATAACCACGACGATGATGGGTACAGGAAAGGAGGCCATTTCCCTGAGGTTACGGGCAATGGCCCCGGCCTGTCCCCGTTCTTCAGCGCCTACGCCGGGATAGGCGCCGGGCGTATCGATCATCGTGATGATGGGTTTCTTAAACCTCGCCGCCAACTCCATGATCCTGAGGGCTTTACGATACCCCTCGGGATGGGACATCCCAAAATTACGATATCCCATATCCTTCACATCTCTCCCCTTTTGATGCCCTACCACGACGACTGTCTCCCCCTCCAGGCGCGCGAACCCTCCGACGATAGCCGGATCATCCATAAATCCCCGGTCGCCATGGAGCTCCATGAAATCCTCAAAGATCAGGTGGATGTAATCTAACGTATGCGGGCGATCAATGTGACGCGAAAGATGCGTCCGCTGCCAGGGGCTAAGCTGTGCATAGATGTCTTCACGTTCCTTGGCAATCATTTTTTCGAGCCGTTCGATCCTTGCACTGACCTTCGGGTCATTGCGGGGGGCGAATCGCTGCAACTCTTCGTATTCCCGCTCCAACACCATCAACGGTTTCTCAAAATCAAGATAGTGTTTCACCATGTTCCATCGCTCCTTATTTCATCGCCTTTGCCTATATTCACGCGCCCTACGGCAAATTTCTCTCACTCCATCTCTACCGCCTTCTCGCCGAAGAGCCCCTCTACTGACCTGCGCATATGCTCCGAGGGTTCAACCGTCAACGCAGAGGAAACGGCCATAATCACTTCCGAGTTATGGGGAACTATCAAATGGAGGAGGGCTTCGCACTTCCCCTTGTTCTCCTCCAAGATCTCCCTGAGCCGCACCAACTGCTCTTTGGAAATTCCCGGCGTACGGAGCCTCACGTGTACCTTGGATATCTTTTCTTTTTTGGCCTCATCGAGAGGCACGATGGAGGACGCCTTTACTTTATGCCGTTCCTCCCCTTTATCCAATTGCCCCCGCACCACAACGGGCATGTCAACCGTCAGGTATGGACGAACCTTGCGAAAGAGGTCGGGAAAGACGATCACCTCTACCCTTCCCTTCATATCCTCGAGGGTAAGAAAGGCCATCTGATCCCCTTTTTTGGTGCTGATCTCCTTGACCTCTGCCACCAACCCCCCGACACTGACCTGGGCGGCATTCGCCACCTCCTCCAGGCCTTCTGTATCGACCGTGGTGAGTTCGCGGATGTCTTGTTGATATCTGATGAGGGGATGGCTCGTCAAGTAAAAACCGAGTACATCTTTTTCAAAGCTCAGGAGCTGCTGTTCGGGCCACTCCTCAACAGCCGGCATCGCACCATGGCCGTGCGGCACCGCAAGCCCATCAAAGAGGGCGGGCTGCCCCGCACGCCGCTCTTTTTGTCTGGCCTGCCCGCGCTCCAAGGCCTCCTCCAAGCCGAGCATAAGCTGTGAGCGGTGAGCATCCGTGGAATCAAAGGCCCCTGCCTTAATAAGGCTTTCTATGACTCTGCGGTTCACCCTGCGTAGATCCACTGACTCACAAAACCCGAACAGAGAAGTGATCCGTTCTCCTGCGTCGCGCTGTTTGATGATCTCCTCGACCGCTCCTAATCCCACATTTTTTACCGCCCCGAGACCATATCTGATTTTTCCCCCCGTGACCATAAAACCCCAATCACTCTCTTTGATATCTGGTGGCAAAACTTCAATACCCTTTTCCCGGCACTCGGCCACATACCGTATCACCTTGTCGGTATTATCCATGTCACAGGTCAGCAGGGCCGCCATGAACTCGATCTGATAATGAACTTTTAAGTAGGCCGTTTGATAAGCGATGAGGGCATAGGCGGCGCTATGCGACTTATTAAAGCCGTATTCGGCAAACTTATTCATCATCTCAAAAATGCGTTCGGCCTTTTTTCGCTCGATGCCGTTGCGACGGGCACCCGTAATGAATTTCTCCTTGTGCCGTTCCATTTCCGCCGGATTCTTCTTGCTCATGGCACGGCGCAGAATATCGGCATCACCGAGCGTAAAATTGCCGATCACACTCGCGATCCGCATTACCTGCTCTTGATAAACGATCACCCCATAGGTGTCCTCAATGATCTCCCGCAACGCAGGCACCTCATACGTGACCGCTGCCTCTTTATGTCGCCGTTTGATAAAGTCATCGACCATGCCGCTCCCGAGGGGACCCGGCCGATAGAGGGCCACCAAGGCGATCAAGTCGGTAAAGGCATCGGGGCGCAATTTCACCAAGAGATCCCGCATTCCCGAACTTTCCAGTTGGAATATCCCCGTTGTATCGCCGGAGCCGAGGAGCCGGTAGGTCTCGCGATCATCCAAAGGAATGCGGGCGAGCGCAAGCGTTTCTCCTCTCGTGCGTTCGATCAATGCCTCTGCCTTGTTTAAGACCGTTAAGGTCTTGAGACCTAAAAAATCGAATTTCACCAGGCCGACGCGTTCCACATCCTTCATGGCATATTGCGTAACTACCTCGCCGTCTGTCCCTTTATAAAGAGGTATGTATTCCATAAGCGGGCGATGGGAGATAACCACCCCTGCGGCATGGGTGGATGCATGTCGTACCATCCCTTCCAACGAACGGGCGAGCGAGAGAAGTTTGGAAACTACCTCATCCCGCTCGGCTAGCTCATGCAATCTTGGTTCCTGCTCCAGGGCCTGGTCTAAGGTAATGTTGAGCGTATTGGGGATAAGTTTAGCGATGGTATCTACCTCTTTATACGGAAGATCGAGCACGCGACCGACATCACGCACCACGGCCTTGGCCTGCATCTTTCCAAAGGTGATGATCTGGGCCACATTTTCTTTCCCGTATTTTTCCGTTACGTATCTGATGACCTCGTCTCTCCCCTCGATGCAAAAGTCCACATCGATGTCGGGAAGGCTGATACGCTCCGGGTTCAGAAACCGCTCAAAGATGAGATCATAGGCCAGAGGATTAATATCCGTTATCCCCAAGGAATATGCCGCTAAACTCCCTGCTGCCGACCCTCTCCCCGGTCCGACCGGGATCTCGTGCGCCTTGGCATAGTCGATGAAATCGGCCACGATAAGGAAGTAACCGGAAAACCCCATGGACTTGATCATGGAGAGCTCCTCGTGCAGCCGTTTTACATACCGCTCTTTTTCCACGGGGTCTTTTGCCAGATAGGAAAAACGCCGCTCCAGACCATCCGCGGCCTTCTTTTCGAGATAAAGGTCCAAAGAGGCTTCCCCGGGGGGCAGTTTAAAGCGGGGAAGATGATACTCTTCGAAGCGCAACTCCACGTTGCACCGTTCCGCTATCTCTGCGGTGATTTCGAGGGCTTCAGGATAGTGGCTGAACAGCCGTTCCATTTCTTCCACAGGACGCAGGTAAAACTGCTCCGTGGAAAATTTCATTCGCTTGGGGTCCTTGAGCGTCTTCCCCGTCTGGATGCAGAGCAGGACATCATGGGCCTGGGCGTCCTCGAACCGCAGGTAGTGGCAATCGTTGGTCGCCACCAATGGTATCTCCATCTCCTTACTCAACGCCGCGAGCCCCTCGTTGACCACCTTCTGTTCCGCGAGGCCGTTATCCTGAAGCTCTAAGAAAAAACGACGATCGGCAAAGATTTCCTTATACCATCCGGCAACTGCCCGGGCTCCCTCCCTATTCCCCCGCAGCAAGAGCGTGGGGATCTCCCCCTTGAGGCAACTGCTGAGGGCGATCAATCCCGTATTACACTGTTCCAGGAGTTCTTTATCCACACGCGGCTTGTAATAGAAACCTTCCAGGTGGGCCAGGCTGACCAACCGTATGAGATTTGCATACCCCTCCTGATCTTTAGCCAACAGCACGAGATGGTAGGAGGTATCTTTGAGGCCACCCGGCTCTTTTTTTAAGCGCGACTCCGGCGCGACATAGACCTCACACCCGATGATCGGCTTTATCCCATGGCTGATGGCACCTTGATAGAACTCAAGGACACCGAACATATTGCCATGGTCGGTTAAGGCCAAAGACCTCATCCCATACTCTCGGGCAAGGGGAAAGAGCTCTTCGAAACGAATAGCTCCGTCCAAAAGGCTATATTGGCTGTGGAGATGAAGATGGACAAATTCTTTCATATGCCGTTACTGCGCTAAACTGATAAGACTCGACACACCTCTCGGTGTAATAAGACAAGATCCTTCATAGTTAACATCTCCATTGCCGATAGACCGTGCGCACCTCATATCCTTATTCCCACTCGATGGTACCGGGCGGTTTTGAGCTGATGTCGTAGACGACGCGGTTGACACCCTGCACTTCATTAATAATGCGATTTGCTATCACGCCAACGACCTCATACGGAAGCCGTACCCAATCCGCCGTCATACCGTCCAGACTGGAGACGGCGCGCAGGGCAATGACGTTTTCATAGGTCCTCTCGTCCCCCATAACGCCCACCGTCTTGACCGGCAGTAAGACGGCGAACGACTGCCAAATATCACGGTAACAATCGGCCTTGACGATCTCCTCCTGCATAATGGCATCGGCCTCGCGCAGGACGTTCAGCCTCTCCGCAGTAACCTCACCGATTACCCGCACCGCCAACCCGGGGCCGGGGAAGGGTTGACGATACACGATCCGATCGGGAAGCCCCAGCTCTTTTCCAACTCTTCTCACTTCATCTTTAAAAAGCTCCCTCAGGGGCTCAATGAGTTTTAAGTGCATCCGCTCCGGCAGCCCCCCCACATTGTGATGGCTTTTAATGGTCGCGGAGGGCCCTTTGAACGATACGCTTTCAATGACATCGGGATAGAGGGTCCCCTGCGCCAGATAAGTCACCGTGCCAACTTTTTTTGCCTCTCGCTCAAAGATCGTGATGAAGAGTTCTCCGATAATCTTTCTCTTTTGCTCGGGATCTTCAACTCCCTTGAGACGATCCAAAAATTCCTCGCCGGCATCGACGAAGCGCAGATCTAAACGGAAAGAGTCCCTCAGGATAGATAACACCTCCTGAGCCTCGGCTTTTCTGAGAAGGCCGTTGTCGACAAAGATACACGTCAGCCGCTCACCGATGGCCTTGTGCATAAGGGCGGCTACCACCGACGAATCAACTCCCCCGCTCACCGCACAAATAACTCGTTCCCCTCCCGCTATGTCGTTAATCATGCGCACCGAGGTCTCCACAAAAGACCTCATGTCCCAACTGCCGCTGCATCGACATATGCGGAAGAGAAAATTATGGAGTACTTCACCGCCAATTTCGGTATGCGCCACTTCGGGATGAAACTGAAGGCCTATCAGACCACGCTCCAGATCTCCCATGGCAGCAAAAGGAGAATTAGCGGAGTGCGCCAGCGGGATAAACCCCGGAGGGAGTTTTTCCACCCGATCACCATGGCTCATCCATACGTGATACGTGTGCCCCTTCCTCAGGCCGTCGAAGATCTGATACGGTTGATCTATCTCTAACTGCGCCCTCCCGTACTCCCGGTCCTTGGAAGGGGCAACGTGCCCCCCCAAAACCGAGGTCATCAACTGCATCCCATAGCAGATCCCGAGCACGGGAATGCCGCTGTGGAAGAGCTCCGGGCCAATTCGTGGGGCGGCGGTATCGTAAACGCTCGCAGGCCCCCCCGACAGGATGATCCCTTTTGTCTCGTTACCTTTGATCGCCTCAGGCGAATACGTGTACGGGTGGATTTCACAATAGACCTTTTGTTCTCTGATGCGTCGGGCGATGAGCTGTGTATATTGAGAACCAAAATCAAGGATGATTACTTTTTCTTCGGACATCAATCCCCTTCACGTCCTCCTCGGTCACTATGCCCGCATCGACGAGTTCTTTGAGATTCGTCGGATATCTTCCCTTTTCTGTGAAAAAGATCATCCTCCCCCATTCCAGTCGTTCTTGCCTCGTCTGATCAACGTATCCTTGGCGGGCATATCCCGCGTGTTGTCCCTGCCATAAAAAGTTACGCTTGAACGGGAAAAAAGCAACGAGCAGGAGGATGAGCGCGATGAGCAACCCCGCCAAGTATCTTGTGCGCTCCGGCCCTGATTCCCACGCACGTGCCCGAGATGGCTGCGAAACCACGGGGGCAGGTGTTTCCTTCGTGCCCACTTCCTTCTTGGTGCCTTTCTCTTTGATATCCCCCCCCTCCAGAAGACCTGCCAAGATCTCCAGGGTAGCAAATTTCCCCAAGAGACTCATCTCTACGATTTCGTTGACGCTCCTGGTGCCATCCACCAGACGGTACACGGCATCGTGATCTTCCGACAGGGTTATCCCATGCTGCTCAAGGGTCCCCGATTTTTGGAGTACCATGGCGGTAGGCGGCATCCTTTTTTCTATCTCCGGCCACTCATCAACCATCTTGAGAATATTCAGCATCACTTCATCTGCATTTAATTGCGTGGAGATCTTCGGGGCCTTGGTATCGGTGAGCGGCGTAAACTGGAATTTTCCCTCTTTTAAACGAAATATCTCGTAGATCAGCTCGTGCACCTGAGTGTAGAGGGCGTTGAGGACAACGTGCTCCTCCGCCATCCCCCCCTCGACGATGGTCTCTCCGAGAAAACGTTCTGTTTTTTTCTGGTTCTTGAGCGCGGTGTTCAATTCCTCCCGGGAGATGATGCCTGTCTTGGCAAGCCGTTCGCCGAGCAGGTCCCCCCTTGTCCGGTGGGTGAAGGTTGCGTGGGTAATCTTCCCCTCAAAAAAGTATATCCCTGCCTCCTGATCACCCTGCTTGTCCCACCCCCGCACCTTCAACACGCCGCTCTTCCCCTGTTGGCCGAGCAGCTGGATTACCTCCAGAATATTGAAATCTTTCAGTTCTCCTTCTAATGCCATTCCGAGATTACCTCCTGATCCCTTCTAAGGAGAAGGAAGGTTTCGTTATCTCTCGCCCTTCTTTTCTATATCCGCCCCATGCGGCCACACCATACAAGACAACAAGAAATGTAATTATGAACAATACTCCCCCGGGCACGCCGGCGGTCGGTAAGGGGATCGCCAACGGGATAATGTCTCTACCAAAGGAAACGATGCCGAGCGCGACAAAAAATATGCACAGATACAATAGGCCCCGGACATTATATCCCTTCCAAATATGACCGACCCCCGGAACGAGAAAAGGAAACAACTTATCGTAGACTCCCATGCGTATCTGGAATATCTTGGTATCTCTGAGTTTCCCCGCCTTAAGGCCTTTATCAATCTCCTTGCCTTTGATGATTCGAAAACATCTGACGCAGATACTCTTCCTCCCCTCTCTTTTACCGACCGGCTGAGTGCTGATCATCCCGCACTGGGAGCATCGCCACCACTCCTCTCGTCCCTTCCGCACAATTGCTATCCCGATAACGGCCACGACGAACAAGACCGGAACAACAAAGGGAAGGCGGGGTGAGAGGTCGCGGAGCCACACATCAACGATGAAGTATGAAAGACCCGTCTCACGCCAAAAAGCGGCGTTGAGTTTATTGCGGAGGTCATCGAGGGGAACCGTCATATCAATCACACTGCGATTGGGATGCGGGGAGTCGATCTCCATGTGTTCCCCGATTACGGCGGGACTCAACTCCTTGGCCTTTTGAAATGTTTGATCCGCATCTTGTAAAACGACCATCGATCTCTGGGACAGCGACTTGCTCAGATTAAAATAATAGGCTCCGTTATTGGGGGCCAATTCGATGGCCTTCTGATACAAGCCGCTCGCTGTTACCGGATCGCCCAGGGCAAGCGAGAGGTTGCCGAAATTGGAAATGACCGCCGGATCAGACGGATTGAGCTTGAGCAATTGCTGATAATACTTCTTCGCCTCGGGATAATCCCCTTCCCGTTTAGAGGCCAAGGCCACGGCGAACAAGGCATCACGATCCTCGGGATGATCTTCGACCCATCGTTTAAGTCTCTCTACTGCCTGAGGTCGACGCTCCCCATAGGTAGTCTCGTAGATATCAAAGACCGCTTGTGCCCGCGGCCCTGCCATAAATTGAAGGAGGGCATCGCCAGTCGGGGGCAAATAAACGACAAACAAGAAAGAGAGCAGGACTAAGCCCTTTTCTCCTTTGGTAAGGTACCGCCAAAGAATAAGACACCAGATCAGGACGCACCACACAATATTGAGCTGTAAGAGAAACGGCAGGACAAGCAGGGTGATTCGCCCTACCCCTTGTATAAGCTCTTGCGTCCCCCCCTTTAATTCCTCCTTAAGGGCATGCAGATAAATCGGCAGGCGCTTAAAGAACACCATGAGACAAAAGGTCACAATAGCCAATAAAATACCGAGGCCCATGCCGTAGAGGGCGTTGAGACCTTGGCCGATTGCCATGGGTATATTGCGGAGATAGGCCTTAAATCCCGCCATATTCCCTTCGATCACTGAAGACAACTTCCATCTGTTTTTCTCCAACTGAGCATTGCCGGTATAGAAGTAGACGTTGGGAAGATCCGGTGCCAACCGCTGTGCAAATTCCCCGAGCTTTATTCTCTTTTCCTTGTCCGCCAGTTGCTTACCCTCCCTCATGACGAGGATGGCATAGTCCCATAAATTTGTAACCCCCTTGTCGAGTTTCCGTTGGATAAGCTCCTCTAGTTGCCGTTCGCCGAGAGCTCCCGCCGTCCCTGCGGCCAGGGCCTCTTTACGCTGAGCCCATACTTTCATGAATTCTACGTCGTGGGGAACAGGGGCAGTCCACATATCTTCTCCTCCGCTCCCCTCCTGCGCACCAACGTTCACTCCCGAACCGAGAAGAAAACTGACGAGAAAAACCAGTATGCACCAGTTATGCACGTGTCTATGCACCGTCGCTCCCCTTGTCTCCTTACTCAAGACGGTAATTCGGCGCTTCTTTTGTAATAATGACATCGTGGACATGACTTTCGCGCAGACCCGCGCTCGTTATCTTAATGAATCTGGCCTTTTTTTGCAGATCACGAATGGTCTCGCATCCGACATACCCCATGCCTGCCCTGAGACCGCCCAACAATTGATGGATACAGAAGGAAAGGGCACCCCGATACGGTACCCTGCCCTCGATCCCTTCGGGGACCAACTTTCCTTCCTCCACATCCCCCTGGGCATATCTATCCTTACTCCCCTCACGCATGGCCTCAAGAGAACCCATGCCCCGGTAGACTTTATAGCTGCGCCCTTGATACAGGACCATCTCCCCCGGGCTCTCATCCGTGCCGGCAAAGAGGTTGCCGATCATGACGGCATCCGCCCCCGCGGCAATGGCCTTGGTCACGTCACCGGAATATTTTACCCCCCCATCGGCGATGACGGGGATGTCATGCTTACGCGCTACCTTGACCGCCTTCATGATGGCCGTGATCTGCGGCACACCGATCCCCGCCACCACCCGCGTGGTACAGATCGATCCGGGACCCACCCCCACCTTGACGGCATCGGCACCGGCGGCAATGAGGGCAGCCGCACCCTCCTCGGTCGCCACATTCCCGGCGATAATGTGACATTCGGGGAACTCCTTGCGAATCCACGTAACCGCCGCAATCACGCCGCGGGAGTGTCCATGTGCGGAATCTACCACGAGGCAATCCGCCCCCGCCGCCAGCAAGACAGGGACTCGCTCTTCTACATCTTTGCCGACCCCCACGGCAGCCCCTGCCCTGAGACGCCCCCGGTGATCCTTGCAGGAAAGGGGGTAGCTCTCGGTCTTTTCAATATCTTTTATGGTAATGAGCCCCTTGAGGTTATTGTCTTTATCCACGACGAGCAACTTCTCTATGCGATGTTTGTGGAGGATCTCTTTTGATTCTTCGAGGGGAATCCCCTCGGGGACGGTGATCAAGTTCTCTTTGGTCATCACCGTAGAGATCGCTGCATCCATTTTTTTCTCAAACCGCAGGTCACGGTTGGTCAAGATCCCCACCAATTTGCCTTTTTTGGTGACCGGGACCCCGGAGATCCCGTACTTCCGCATGACCTCCACGGCCTCATACACCCGCTGTTCCGGCTCCATGGTGATGGGGTTGACGATCATGCCGCTCTCGTACTTTTTTACCTTGTCCACCTCCGCCGCCTGGACCTTGACGGGAAGGTTGCGATGGA